>Ga0209550_10007519_pt1 | contig 10087 bp, 9 predicted proteins | sample LauGreSuBDMM15SN_2_FD_187567 | JGI IMG/M metagenome (GOLD analysis project Ga0209550, IMG submission 187567) | Freshwater lake microbial communities from Lake Michigan, USA - Su13.BD.MM15.SN (SPAdes) (version 5) | ecosystem: Environmental > Aquatic > Freshwater > Lake | place: Lake Michigan, USA... | reverse complement strand
CCAACGCGTGCCAGCGTCGCAGCGATGCGCGCCTTTGACCCAGGTGACGGATGAAGGGCTGCGCGCCATTGGCATCGACCCGAATGAGGGCCGCGTGGCGCCCGACACGGCGCCGCAGGGCGGGGAAGACAACGCACCGCAGGCTGAGGAGCAGCCCGCCGCCGAGCCCGCCCAGGCCGCACCCGAGGCGCCCAACATGGCCAGCGTGAACCTGCGCGAAGCTGCCGAGCGCTTGCTGGCAGCCTGGGAAGAAACACCACCGGCCAACGCGGATAAAGACCCTATCGCCCGCGCGATGGACATGCTGCGCAACGTGCTCTCACGGCGCGGCGCACGCGCCACGGGCGCGCCACGAAAGCCGCGCGAGGGCACAAAGCAGGAAGTGGTGCTGGCGATGCTCCGGCGCCCTGAGGGCGCGACGGTGGCGCAAATCGCCGAGGCCACCGGATGGGCGCAGCATACGGTGCGCGGGTTCTTTGCCGGGCTGAAAAAGCGAGAGGGGATCAACGTGGAGATTGCCGAGCGCATTCGCCAAGTCGGCCCGAAAAAGCAGGGCGCCAAGGGATCCTACACGGTCTATCGCGTCGCTGAATGAAGCTGCGCAGCCACAGCGGCATGAATGATTGCCAAGCCCAGGGATCATCACGATCCCTGGCGCTTTATTGCCTTGGCTCGCGCGAAACACAGCGCAAAGCGTCCGTCACGCAAGACGGAGAGTGACGATGCGCATAGAAACTGAAACTCGATGGATCGTGCTGGGCGAAGATGGCCGGCACGTTTCCCTCGGCCGCGCCGAGCCGAGCGAGGCGGAAATCGCCTCCGCCAGCGACGCCCTTGCCGCGCAGGGGCTTTCCGGATGGCTGGCACGCATGCAAGGCGAATACTACAGGCGGAGCAAGCTGACGCTGGAACCGCTGCGCACGTTAGGCTCAACGCCCGAGGCTGATTGGCAAACCGCCCTGACCGCATTCCATGCTGTACCCTACGACGCCACGGGCGGGAAGCCGCAGGAGGCCAAGGTATTTAGTGATAGTCCCAGCTTCGCCTGACTAACTGATTTTTCTACGCCTTCTCCGAACCATCTCCACCCACGCCATATTCGCGTTCTCAAAACTATCATAAATCAGAAACACCACTGCCATTCTTCCTCTGCAAGGGAAAGCCTCCGGTCTTTCAGGAATTCTCCGCGTGCAGGGCCTCTCCATCAAATCCATATCGCGTCATTTCGGCGCAGTAAGAGCGCTTGATAATGTCTCCCTTGACGTGGCCGCAGGTGAGTTCGTCGCCCTTGTTGGCCCTTCCGGCTGTGGCAAATCCACCCTTATGCGGATTGTGGCCGGCATTGAAACCGCGGATGCAGGTTCACTTTCCATCGGTTCTAGAGACGTCACAGCTTTGCGTGCCGCTGAGCGTAATGTCGCGATGGTATTCCAGAATTATGCACTTTATCCGCATCTGACCGTGAGTGAGAATATCGCCGTCCCTCTCGCCATGCGGCGGCTTTCTGCCGTGGAGCGTTTTCCTCTTTTTGGTCGCGTAATGCCTGGCCTTGCCCAAAAACGGGCGGCCATAGCCATCGATGTACTCAAGGCCGCCCAATCACTCGGCCTGGACGCCCTACTGGATCGAAAGCCTGGGCAGCTTTCAGGCGGGCAGCGGCAACGCGTAGCATTGGCCCGGGCAATTGTTCGGCATCCTGACGCGTTTCTGATGGATGAGCCGCTTTCCAACCTGGATGCGGCGCTTCGCGTGCAAACACGGCGTGAAATTGTTGAGATTCATCGCCGCGTCGGTGCCGCGACACTTTACGTGACGCATGATCAATCTGAGGCCCTGACCATGGCGGACCGTGTGGCCGTCATGCAAGCTGGCCAGATACTGCAGGTTTCGTCGCCCGAGGCGATCTACCACGATCCGCAGGATATACGCGTGGCGACCTTCATTGGTAGTCCACGGATCAATTTAATCCCTGCTGAAGCCGATGCCGCAGGCCATGTCCATATCGCGGGAAGGCCGAGCGGGCTTCATGCTGCGCCTGGACCAGTGACGATTGCCATTCGTCCGGAAAATCTGCGGCTTGCATCCAGCGGTATACCCTGCGTGGCAGACGGCTTCGAATTTCTGGGCGAAAGCTTGCTGCTCCATGCGCGTCATACAGCCAGTGATGAAGCCTTGGTCGTCCGACTTCTGCCAGACATGCCTCGGCCGCATGCTGGGGAAGCAATCCAGCTTACCTTTGAAGCTAAGCATGCTCTGCTGTTTGACCAGAATGGCAAGCGGGTAGCGCTGCGCAATCATCCTGCTCACAGTCAGGAATTGACCCTTGCCTGAAGCCTTATCCGCAGCGCAGCCAGCATCATTTCAGGCAAAATCGCGTCGCCTGACACGTGGCGAAGCCCTGGTCGGCCTTATGCTGAACCTGCCGGCAGGCATCGCTTATTTTTTGATGCTCCTGTTGCCTAGCTTGGCCACGATCCTTTTGGCTTTCACAGATTATGAATTGGGCGCGCTTGAATGGGGCTGGATTGGCATAGCGAATTTTGAGGAGATGCTTGAAGATCGCGGCTTTGCCATCGCGCTTCGCAATACGGTCATCTATGTCGGGCTCGTCACACCGCTTTCCATCTTGCTTGGCTTGGGCGCAGCGCTTTTGATTGAAGCGGGGATGCGTGGGCGCGCCCTGTTTCGCGCTGTCTTCTTCTTGCCGGTTGTTTCACTAACGGTTGCCATGGCAGCCGCTTGGCAATATCTGCTGCATCCGACGATTGGGCCTTTGAATGCCTTCTTGCGCCTTGTTGGCGTTACCGCCCCACCCTTCTGGCTTTCATCTTCGGATTGGGTACTTCTCAGTCTCGGGGCAATCGGCGTTTGGGAGAATGTCGGCTACAATATGGTGCTTTTCCTGGCAGGCCTCAGCGCCATTCCGCGGGAACTCTATCAAGCCGCTGAAGTTGACGGGACGAAATCCTGGATTGATCGGTTTCGCCTTGTCACTTGGCCGATGCTTGGTCCGACAACACTCTTCGTGCTGACCATTACGATGATCCGCAGTATTCGGGTCTTTGATACGGTGGCTGTTCTGACCCAAGGTGGGCCGAACAAGGCCAGCGAAGTCTTGCTGCATACCATGTACAAGGAAGGCTTCACCTTCTTGCGTCTTGGTTATTCGGCCGCGATCACCTTGGTGTTCCTGCTGATGGTTCTGGGCCTAGTTTGGCTGCAAACCAAGGCTTTGGATAAGCGGGTGCATTATGGCTGAGCGCGGCCCAAAATCGCTTTGGGCGGATGTGCCGCGCCTGCTTGTGCTAGGCTTCCTCGCGCTATTGCTGCTCATGCCTTATATCTGGATGATCTCAGCAAGCGTAAAGCCGCTGGATGAGTTATTTCGTGCCAGCCTTAATCTTTGGCCAGAACGCTTTCACGGCATCGAGAATTACGCGAAGGTGTTTTCGCAAATTCCAGTATTTGGCTATCTCTGGAATGGTATTGTTGTATGCGCTGGCATACTTTTCTTCCAGCTGCTTTTCGCCATTCCGGCAGCCTATGCGCTCGCGAAGCTTCGCTTCCCCGGGCGTGATCTGGCCCTTGGCCTTGTTATGCTTGGCCTTCTTGTGCCGCCCCATGTGCCGGCGCTTCCCCTCTATCTGGCCTTTAGCAAAATAGGTCTCTTGAATACCTATGCCGCGCTGATCCTGCCCTTCACCATTTCAGTCTTTGCGATCTTTCTGTTCCGTCAGTTCTTCAAGGCACTACCCGATGAGCTGGTCCATGCGGCACGCCTGGATGGGATCGGTGAGTTTGAAATCGTTTGGCGCGTGATCCTGCCAAATGCCTGGCCGGCGGCCACGGCCTTTGCGATCTTCTCTGTCGTCGCGCATTGGAATGATCTTTTTTGGCCGCTGATTGTGATTGAAGGTCAGGCGCGCGCCACGCCGGCACTTGGCGTTTTGTATTTCCGTTCCGATGAGGCCGGCGATGATTTTGCCGCATTGATGGCGGCGGCCGTCATCATGACACTGCCTCTTGTCCTGGCATTCCTTTTTGCACAACGCCGCTTCGTTGAAGGTATCGCCACCACTGGGCTGAAGGGATGAAGCCATCATGATGCCAAAACCGCTCAATTTACGCAGAAGAAGCCTGGTCGGGATCGCATTTGGGGCGCTTGCTGCACCTGCGCTCCGCGCGCAACCAAACGTAGAAATCACCGTTCATTATGCTCAGCCACACGTCTTTCGTGAATCAAAGGAAGCCGTTGCAGCAGCCTTTTCGCGCCACGAACCCGGCATACGCATCAATTGGGTGACCACTCCAAATTACGATGAAGGAACACAGCTTATCTTGCGTCAGGCCGTTGCGGGTACTCAGGCGGATTTAACCTATCAGGGCTTGAATAGGCTGCGCGTCCTTGCGGAACGCGGTATCTGTCAGGATCTAACACCTTTCCTGAATCGCGAAAGTAATCCTGCCAGTCAGGGATATAGTGAGACCATTCTTGGTCTTGGTAGAACCGCCGGTATGCAAGCGGGCCTTGCCTATGCTGTTTCGACAATGATCACCTATATGAACCTTGATGTTCTGCGCGATGTCGGTGTGGATGCCAGAACCTTTCCAACCAATTGGGATGGCGTGCTTGACCTCGCGGCTCGCATCGCACGGCTGCCGAATGCGCCTGATCCGATCTATTACGATATCGGCGAATGGGCGTGGTCGGCGTTACTTTACGGTCATGGCGGCCAATACATGAGCGGCGATGAACGCCGCTTTCTGATGGATACGCCCCAGGGTCTCGCTGCCATGCGGCTTTATCAGCGCATTTTGCGCGAGGGGCGAATGCCAAATCTGAACACACCCGCGGCACAGCAGGCATTTGGCGCCGGGCGTATCGGTGTCCGCTTCGGGTCAACCGCCTTCTTGCGTAATGTCATGCAGTCAGTCGGGCAGAACTTTCCCCTTGCAACAACGATCATGCCAGTCATTGATGCAGAGCGTGGCCGACTTCAGGTAGGTGGTTCAGCCGGCATGCTGCTCACGCGCGATCCGGTGAAGCAGGAAGCCGCGTGGAAATTTCTTCGATTTTCCACGAGCGCCGAAGGCACCGCGCTGATGGTTCAAAACACCGGCTACGTCCCCTGCAACCAGCTGGCGGTGGATGACCCGCGCTGGTTGGGGGAATTCTACCGGGCCAATCCACTTTTCTCGGCGGCGATGCGCCAGCTTCCTCTCACTGTCGCCTGGTATGCATTCCCAGGCACGAATGGTGTGCGCATCAGTCAAACCATATCCGATAATCTGCAGCGTCTTGTTGAGGCACGTGCCACGCCTGAACAAGTAGTTCAAGACATGCAGCGCGAAGTCACGCGCCTGTTACCACGCGCTTCCTGACCCCCGAAACCAGAAGGACGTAACCCATGAAATCATTTACCCGTCGCACGGCCTTGGGCGTCACGGCCGGCGTGCTCGCAGCACCAGCATTGCGCGCTCAGTCCAATGTGGACATCACGGTGCATTACGCCCAGCCGCAAATCTTCAAGGAAAGCTATGACGCGATCGCGGCGGAATTCGCCAAGCGCGAACCCAATGTGACGGTTCGCTTCATCACCACGCCGAATTATGAGGAAGGCAATCAGCTTATCCTGCGCCAAGCTGCGGCAAATCAATTGCCCGATCTTTCCTATCAGGGCTTCAATCGCCTGCGGGTATTCGCCGAGCGCGGCATCGCGCATGATCTGGCGCCCTTGCTTGCGCGTGAGGGCAATCCGGCGACCCATGGCTATACACCCGGCATCCTTGCCCTAGGCCATTTTGGCGGTATGCAATCCGGGCTCGCCTATGCCGCATCTAACGCGATTTCCTATTACAATACCGAACTCCTGCGCCGTGTTGGCGTAAACCCAAATCCCGAAGCTTTCCCGAAAACCTGGGATGAGGTGATTGCGCTTTCCGCACGCATCAAGGCGCTTGGCGATGGTACTGAAGGCATGTGGTTCCAATGGCCGGGCGATGACTGGATGTTTTCCGCGCTGCTCTTCAGCCATGGTGCGCGTATGCTAACACCAGATGAACGCGATGTTGGCTTTGCAGGTGCCGAAGGCCTTGCCAGCCTACGCTTGCTCCGCCGCATGGTGACCGAAGGGGGCATGCCGCAGCTCAATGCCACCACGGCGTTGCAGGCCTTTGCCGCCGGCAAGCTTGGCATGCGCTTTGGCTCCACCGCCTTCCTGCGCAATATGATGAACAGCGTCGGGCGGAACTTTGAAATGCAGACCGCGCTATTGCCTGTTGTTGACCCGGTGAATGGCCGCCTGCCTACCGGCGGTGCCGCCGGGATGCTGACCGCGCGTGATCCCGCGAAGCGCGAGGCCGCCTGGAAGTTCCTGCGCTTTTCAACAAGCGCAGAAGGAACGACGCTGATGGTCAAGAACACTGGCTATGTGCCGACGAACCAGCTTGCCATTGATGATCCACGTTATCTTTCGGAATTCTATCGCGAAAATCCACTGTTCAAGACTGCGACCATGCAGGTGGGCCGTATGGTGCCATGGTATGCGTTCCCCGGCACCAATAGCGTTCGTGTGACCGAAGTGATGGTGAATAACATGGCCCGTGTTGTCGAAGGGAATGCGACCCCCGAAGTGGCGTTGGCCGATATGGCGAGTGAAGTTCGCCGTCTGCTGCCGCGCCGGGGCTGATACATGCACACGATCCTTCAGCTCACTGATGCGCATCTTTCGCCGCGGAATGAGTTCTTCCGCAGCAATGTCGCCTTGATTCACGCCCTGGCGGCGGCGACCCCGCCGGATCTTACCGTTGCCAGCGGTGATCTTTCACTGGATGGCGCGGATCATGAGGCGGATATGGCGTTCGCCGCTGAAGAATTGGGCCGCTTCCCTGGCCCAATTCTGGCACTGCCGGGAAATCACGATACGGGCAGCCACCCGCATACCATGCCCCGTCAGCCCTTTGATGGCACGCGGTTGGCCAGGTTTCAGCGCCATTTGGGCGCCGGCTTTGGTCTGCATGATCTGCCGGGCTGGCGCGTCATTGGCCTCAATTCCGAGGTTATGGGCACGGGGCATCCGGAAGAAGACGCCCAAGCGCGCTTCATCAGCGAAGCGCTTGAAAGCGCTGAGGCTCGGCGCTTGGCAGTTTTTCTGCATAAGCCAATCTTCATAACGCATCCCGACGATCCGGTTTTTGATTACTGGTCCGTTCCACCGCATGCGCGTCACACCTTGATGCCGTTACTGGAGCATCCAGGGCTTCGTCTGGTCGCCTCTGGTCATTTGCACCTGCATCATGAATTCAAGCGTGACGCAGTCTCGTTCGTCTGGGCGCCACCGCTTTCCTTTGTGGTTGAGGAGGATGAGCAGCAAGGCCTGCCCGGGGCGCGGCGTTGCGGTGCCTTACTGCATCATTTGCATGAGGATCACGTGGAGACGGTTCTGCTGGAACCCAATGGTATGGAAGTGCCTTATATTGGCCCAATCCGCCATCTGACTTATCCGCGCGCCACGTCTTGAAGCGCTGTTGTAGCGCTTCTTGGCGCATCAAAACACGTCGAATATCGTGAAACTGGCATACGCGTGCTGAGAAGCTTGGCTTCCTGCCTCACGCGCGGTTGACGTTTGGGAGAATGACATGACAGGCGTAATTATGGTCGCCCTGGATGGGCTTCGCCCCGATATGGTGGACCCTGTGGCGACCCCTCATTTGCATGCGCTTGGTATGGCGGGCGCGCGCTTTTCGCGGGCACGGAGTGTGTTCCCCTCTGAAACGCGGGTGGCAACGCCATCGCTCATCACAGGCTGCCGCCCTGGGGGTCATGGCTTGGTCGCCAATACGCTGTTCGACGCATCGGTGGCACCCGATCGTTTGATCCGGACCAAGCTGGTTGAGGATGTTCTCACCCTCGCCGCCGGTGCGGAATCGCCTTTGCAGCGCGCCAGCTTGGCGGAGCGTCTTGCACCGCATGGAATGAGTTTTGCCCTGGTCAGCGCCGGCACGGCGGGAGCGGCGCGGCTGCTTCACCCGGCGGCAGAGCGGCTTGGCGCCTTTCGTTGGAATGTCGAGGATACTGAGGGCGAGACAGCGCAGCGCGTTGTTGAAGCACTGGGTAAGACTCCACCTGCTGCCGTGCCGAATATCGCGCGGGTTGAATTTGCCGGGCGCGTTCTGCTTGAGCATGTGCTACCCCAAATCAAACCGGATGTGGCGCTGCTTTGGCTGTCAGAACCCGATGTATCCTTCCATTGGGGTGGCTTGCGGGCTGAACATACGCAACGCGCGCTGAAATCCGCGGATGCGGTGCTCGGGCAAATCATGACCTGGCGTGATGCGCAGCCGGATGCGCAGGAAATCGCCATTATCGTTCTCTCAGACCATGGCCATGTTACCGGGCGGGGCAAGAAGTGCTTGCGGAGCGAATTGCAGCGCGTCGGCTTCCGGGCTGGCACTGGCATGGCGCCGGATGTCGATATTGTCGTGGCGCCAGCGGCGGCGCCTGGGCTTTGGCTGAGAGATCCATCCCTTGCCTCTCAGGTGGCGGATTTCCTGGCCACACAAAATTGGGCTGGCCCTTTATTGGCGCGTGATCCTGCCATCATCTCTCCGGGGCGGGCGGCGCCGCTTGCACTGCTGGGCTCAGCCCATGCGCGCAGCGCCGATCTGGTCGCGACATTCGCGGGCGAAGAAGGCTTGGATGAATGGGGCCTGCCAGGCACGGCCCCCTTCGATGCGCCTGATGTCCCAGAAGGCGGCGGCATGCATGGCGGCCTGCATCGTGCGGAGCTTGCGACCGTGCTGGTGATGCAGGGTGGCCCCTTCCGACAAGGTTCGGTGATCCAAGAACCTGCTGATCTGACGGACATCGTGCCGACGGTTCTGCATATGCTGGGCGTTGACACTTCCGGCATGGAAGGGCGGCCATTGCGTGGCGCTTTGGATGCCGCGGCAGACCTTCCACCCAGCGAAGAATTGCACGATCTGTCGGGCGATTTCGTCCTTGAAGCCATGCGGTCAGAAAATGGGCGGCTTTACCCGACTGCGATGCGTCGGCGCTAGTACTCGCACTCGGCACTAACGGCTGCGGTGAATCCCCTCACCGCAGCGTCGGGTCAAGCCCATCACGTAGCCAATCTCCAATCAGAGAAACTGAGAGAGTGGTCAGCACAATCGTGCTGGCGGGTGCCAGTAGAATCCAGGGCGCCCGCGTCAAATATTCCCGCCCATAGCCGACCATTGAACCAAGCGATGTCTCTGGTGGCTGCACGCCCAGGCCCAGGAAGGAAAGTCCGGATTCAAGCAGGATCACTTCCGGAAAGGCGAGCGTCATGGAAACAATGAGTGTCGAGGCGATATTGGGCAAGACATGCCGCCCATAGATGCGCCATGGAGACGCCCCAAGCCCCCGTACCGCGGCCGCATAGCCTTGCGTGCCGGCGGCAAGCGCAAGGCCACGCGCAATACGCGCATATCTTTCCCAGGCATGCAGCCCCAGAAGGCAAACCAGCAGCAGCAGGGAATTGCCGAAAAACGCCAGTACCGCCAAAGCCAAGATCAGGAAGGGGAGCGAGGCGGAGAAATCCACCAGCGCCAGCACTGCCTGTTCGATAAACCCTCTGAAATGCGCCGCCAGGAAGCCAAGTGATGTGCCAACAGCCGCCCCGATGATGGTGGCGCCGAAGGCGATCAATAGGCTTGTGCGGATGGAATAGATAAGCCGCGACAGCACATCCCGCCCAAGCTCATCAGTGCCGAGCGGATGAAGCCAAGTGCCGCCAAGGAGGATGGGTGGGGAAAGACGATTGCGAAGATCAAGCGCCGTATAGGCGTAAGGCGCCAGGATATCCGCAAGCAGAGCGACGATAAGCATCAGCATCAGCCAGCCAATGCCAAAAATGACCAAGGCCGGCGGCGCTTTCCGCCGCGTTTTGGTGGGCGCCGTTGGGGCGGTGATTACAAGAGGAGCTTCAGGCATATCAGGCGGCCTTTCGCGGCGCTGCGCGCAAGCGCGGATCAAGCAAGCCGTAGAGCAAATCAACAATCAGATTGGCGCAAACCATGGTGATGGCGACCAGTAGCAAGATGC
>Ga0209550_10007518_pt1 | contig 10087 bp, 14 predicted proteins | sample LauGreSuBDMM15SN_2_FD_187567 | JGI IMG/M metagenome (GOLD analysis project Ga0209550, IMG submission 187567) | Freshwater lake microbial communities from Lake Michigan, USA - Su13.BD.MM15.SN (SPAdes) (version 5) | ecosystem: Environmental > Aquatic > Freshwater > Lake | place: Lake Michigan... | reverse complement strand
CAAGTTTGTCAATCGAGACCTCAATGCCGCTCTCAACATCCGAGATTGTATGATGCTTGACCACACGAATCAAAGGCCTGATATCCTTTGTAGGAGTTCTAAAGTCAAAGCGTTACCGAAAATGGTTGTTGGAAGAAAAATAAATTGTTGAGCGGCCTCTGCAAGTGTTCAACAAAGGGTGGAAGTTATACCATACATGATGTGGAAATGTTTTGTTGCATCTATCGGGTGTAACATTATTCAGTACACTGAGTGTAAGCATATCTATAAAATGTGTCTTGAATCCGCCGCTACTTACATTGAGGAACACCATTTTTTTGGTAAGTTTCACAACACACACATGACCTCCATACTTTTTGGCATCATCACGGTCGAAAGAAAACCAACACGGTTCTATTGAAGAAGCATCAAACTTTTCTTTCTTGTTGCCAAAGCCTTTATAGAGTGTAGTCCCCTTGGGCAATGCGAGAGTGAACAACTCCAACGATGAGGGCGATAGATCAAATATGAAATTCATGATAAATTGAGTACTTGTGTAGTCTTTATGTGTGTATTTCGGAAGCAAACATCAAGAGAAGAAGACTTTGATGTCTGAATTTAGCCGAGGATTCATTGGGGTTTGGAATCTTTTCAAATATGAAGACATACGAAGGTCATCCTCCAATGTGCAACTTCAGCATAAAAAGACCTAAAGACAGACAATGGCATGAGTGTACGGGAGTATGGACGATTTATTCACTGAGAGTGTTCGAAAGCCAATCAAGCTATATCGTGGTTCCGACACGTCCGACCCTATTCCTATTGGCAATGAGTCTTTATGGTTCACTCTTTCGGAAGCTGGAGCGCGAGTGTATGGCTCTCACGTCCATCAATACCACACGGTCGGAAATCTACGTCTTCTTGATATCACCCATCCGACGTTTCATCAAGACTTTATGTGTCGCGTGAACAACCATATTCGGGATCCTGTGCAAAAAGCTAACGCTCTCGTCCCACTTGGATTGCCAAGCTTTGAAGTGCAAATGAAGCAGTTTGGTCCGAGTATCGACGGTACATACGACGATTATTCACATCGAGACCGTCGTGAAAAGATCGAGCATGACGTTGCCTTCTTTGGAGGTCGACATAGGTACAGTCTCATCCGCGACGGCATTATGTATGACATGTATATGGTCAACGCGATGAAGCGCTTCTACCCAGGTCACGATGGGTACGTGTGTCGCGTGCCATGGCCGTCCTTTCATCACGGAGGTTCCCTGATACCCGAATGTTGTGTTTTTAACCCCGAGCGTCATGTGAAGGTCGTTTCTTCTAGTCGCGTTTTAAAAGCAGGGGGCAGGACTATGGATCCTGACCTCGTGTGGGTAAAGGGCAAGATGCTACAGTACGCACCCCCGCCCAAGCGTCCTCCTCGCCTCGTGAAAAAACAGGAGCCGGACGAGCTACCATTGGTGTTTGTTCGTGGCAAAATGAGTTAAGACTTGCGTTCTCTTGAACGGGAATGGAGCGGTACAAGGCATGCGTGCAAAACTTGCAGCGTTTGATATCGGGTTTGAGCACCACGAATGTGCGCTTCTTATATTTCCTCGCCAACGACCTTGTTAAGCCTCGGGTGACGGGTCGTATGAAAGAGATGAAAGTGGGAAAGCATGCTTTTTACGTCAGTCCGGGAATGTCTCAGAACACATGTTACGTGTATAAACGATCCGTGGTGAAATATATGTTGACCGTGCCTGATACAAACGACAATGTCGTGCAACGTTTGGTCCTTGATGACTCGGACAATGTATATCACGGTGATCATGTGACGTTTGGATGCATTGTCAACAAAAAACGTGACATCATCATCAAGACCCATATCACAAGGTATAGAAACGAGTCTTTGAATGATCATTTTGAAATCGATAGATCCGTACACGAGTGTAACTTCACATGGAAGGCCGACAAGCTCGAAAGTGCAAAGGTGTTTGCAAGTGTCAAGTGTGAGAAAATCAATGGTGGGTACACTCAAGACACGGTCAAGCATGTGTATGACGACGCGTTCCAGAGCGTTGTTTACAAGTTATCTATTATCACATGCGAGTCGACGACACCAAGTGCTCCTCTTCAAAGCGCCGGTGCTCCTAGTCAGCGCACGGGTGCTCCTCGAATAGTCTCGCCAAGTGACGTAGAACGCCCCGAGTTCAGTGTGTTTCTCGGATCCGAGTTTCTAAAGCGACTTCCTTATTTGCCCGAATTGGAAGATGTCAAGGTCATATTCGGGAAAGGTCGCATCATTGTGACGGCCGACTATCGCGCGTCAATGCGGTATGTTTACCATTTGGACGGGGTGATTACATTTCGTGCTTTTCGCGGATGGTACAGAGAGGCCCGTGGGCGCAGACCGGGAATACGTCAAGTCGAATGCTTGCAACGATTCAGGTCGGATGTAATTACCTTGATGAATGTGACATAAAAATGATTTTTCAATATGAAATTGTGTAAATCACATCCATAAAATGGTAAAGGAATATTTCTTCGAATACGAAGGATGGTTCAATAGCGTTTGCGATGCAAACAAATTCTATCTTCCACCTTTGCAAGAACCGAAAGTATCACCAGATGCAGGCGAAGCAGAAAAAGCGCTTGCGACAAAAGTAGCCGAAAGGGCACAATTCGAAAATCGCCTCATCTTTGTATCCATCACCGTGAAGAAACGAATCCTCGACAAAAAGACCGATATGATTGATGTATTGGCCAATGAGCTCATTGCCTTTGGCATCGAAGGATGGACAATCAAGAAACTGAAGCAGCGTGTCGAATTCGCGATTCCGGTCATGAAAACGCACGAAGCTCGCCGCGAATACGTAACCCGAATGATTGACTACTTGCACGATTGTGTCATACAAAAATGGGGGAAAGCGGTGGTGTTTGAAAAAGACACGCTTCAAGCGCTTTTGATGGAACGATTGAAGAAGCCCGAGTTTCGTCTCAAGGCGACGGTGTACCACGCAGAACGTCATGGAGCATCGGACACTTTGGATCTCATGAATTTGATCGATGCTCATTGGTCTTTGCGTTATTGATCGATTGTTCATTGACACAAGAAAATTGAAAGACATAAAGAGACATTACACTCAAAAGGGATCAGAATGAAAACCGTTTGGATACGCGCGGAAAATGATCCAAACTACGACGGAACACAAGACTGGCACCATACTTTCACTCTTTCTACCGAACGTATTGAATTGACAGATGATGAAAAAGATGACTTTATCGACATCTTGGAGGTCGAAATAAATGACGATGTCAATGAGTTCTACGTGGTGCTCCACTTTTTCGAAAACTACTTCAATGACACATTGGCGTTCGACAATTTAGCCGAAGCGACAAAGTCATTCTACGACAATATCTCCACTAGACAAGAGATCCGAAATGAGGATGAAATTCAAGTGATCGAGAAATCATACAATGGCGAAATTGCGTCGTCGATTTACGAGACTAGTTACAGCTACAATGAAAAGTACGTTTGGCCGGACAAAAGTACTCGATGGATTCTGAAGCGGTTTGATCTATCCGAGATAGAATGAACGATACTTTTGCGCGATAAAATGAAATTTAACACCTTTTTTCAGTGGCTTAAAGCCAAGGCATCAAATCGATAATGTTGAATTTTTCATCCTTCAATTATCTTGTCGGAATATAGTACAAATGATCAAGCTCAATATCAACTTTGATTTGAACATTGGAATGACCGTCACAGACGCATCCCCAAGGATCACACAAACCGACATGTTGAATAAAGACATGGAACTCGCGTTCACAAATGAGCGCGTTAACGTTGACGTAACAAATATAGGCCAATCCTTCGACAACGTCACAAACCCATACATCATTTCCGATACTCCCGGACACATCAACATCCAATTCGAGCAACAAGCCCCTGAGCACATCAATATCCTTCCGAGTGACAGTTGAACTGGTCTAAGTTTGCGCAAGCTTCTTGCCGGAATTGCGCGAGTGTGTCGTGTTGTATAGGGCCGGACCGCGCGATCCGGAACCATCCCCGAAAGGCGCGAAACGTTCTCGAGGCGTCCAAGTAAAACACGTGGCGCACAGGATCGATATAATCTGCGACAATAATGATATGTTTCTTTTTGAAAAAGACTTGCGCCGACTCGATGTCCAAGCCTTTTAAGAATTGAGTGCCTAAAAATGTCGAAAACTCCAGCCTCAAAAAGTCCGACTTGTTTTGCCGGTCCCGTCGTATATTTTTATTGTTACCACCACGAACGTCATATGACGTCATCATCAAGCGACAAAAGACGCGCATCATGGCTCGGAATGGCGGGTCATAAACGTCTCGCATGTATACGGGAACTTTTTTGATATTTTCACATCGTGCGCCTTCGACGTCTTGTGACGCATCAAAAACAAAATCACACGATTGCGCTTCTCGCACAAACACAAAGTCATCAGGTGTGGAATCAGTGTATTTTGTGACGTGGCTCTTGACAATTGTGTCTTTATTTTGATTCGTTATGATCCCGAATGTCAAATGATCGCCGTGATATATGTCGTCGCTCGATGTCTGGATGTCTCGCGTCTTGAAACGTCGTATGATGTTGACTGTGGCACCAGTGTCCGGTTTGATGGCATCGACCATGTATTGGATCATGCTCTTTTGGTACGAATAGTAATAGTTGTTTGACGTGAAACCCGGCGAGACATAAAAGGTTTCTTTGTCGATCTTTAACTCCTTCAACTTGCCAATCAACTTTGGGTGCGCGAGATCTCCCGCCAAGAAGAACAAGAATTGTACTTTGGAATCGTTTAGTCGTGCAATCGCGCTTTCGAAGTTCTTTTTGTATTGTTGATACATGCTTTGTCTTTGTATATACATGTTCAAGCCGTTTTGTAGCGCACGGGTTTTCACTCGACATTTTCACAAGTATTAGGTTGCTCATCGATGATCTCTTGTGAAGAGTATCGCGGTGCCAAGCCAGTTGTAAAGTCGTCATATGCCGCCTTCATTTGTCCCACTGCCACCTCTGGCTCCATCATACCGCATCCGGTGCAAAGGCCACACAATACGATGTGATAGATGTCGTGGCGGTGAACGGCGGCAATTTGTAGAATCGCGTACATGGCGTGATACGCATTGTGGGTGTCTCGCACGTCTTGCGGTGTCCACATGGTGGGCGCAGAGATTAGGTAAACGCCCTCCTTTTCAGTTGGTACAACCTCCGCCTCTCCGATGGGAAGATAGGGGCGCCCTAGGCACGTCTTGTGGCCACGCGCCTCGTATGCGGCTATGACACGCGCTTCGATTCCCGGGAACATCACCCTCGACAACATGTAATCGATGCCGCCGTCCATGAGACCAAAGCTGTTGGCCGGACTGACGAATGCAGTACCCGGGACGAGTGGGATGTCCTTGACATCCGTCCATGGGCGCATTTCGACGCCTGTCCACCCGAGCTTGCGCGCGGCGTCGATCAGAGAGCCGTGTAGGTCTATCAAAGTGATTTGCATTGATGTACGTGTGGGATTTCTACCGAGCCAACGAACGCGTCATGAAGCATTCATTTTTCTGATGGCCAAACAAAAATGCCTTAAGGGCAAGTGTATGGATACAAAGCAAATGGATGTATTTGAGCCGGTTGTAAATCAAGCTATAGTGGATATGTTTTGCATCAAAATGGCCAAGGGAACGTCGTTGTACAAGGGATTTCTGAATATTGAAGACAAGGTCGACATCAGTTCGGATGAGTTATGTTGGTTTGCGTTGGATGGCAAAGAACCACTCAAGTACGGAAATATTGTTCGAAAGGTCAAGACCAACAAACCCATACTACTCGTCAACATCACAAGCGGCTTGTTCAAATCGCATTTTTCAGACATGCTGAACCTCATGGGTGCAGATGACCGTGACGATGTTTTGGCAGCACTCGGTGTTGCTACAAATGTTGACAAGCAACTCGCGAGTCGAATCTCCGAAATATATGGAAAATACGTTCATGGATATGCACAACCGTTTGATGTCCCTTCTTGTTGGCACAATCGATTTCCTCGAGAGGTTTGCTTATTTCAAATGGGAAAAAACAAGCTTGTGACACGCGATGCATCGAGTGGCGGTGGATACTTGTCACAACGCGAATGAAGATTTGGCCTAAGAACTAATCACCTTTAAAAGAAATGCACTTTCTCTACATCATTCACGATGCCGCTGGCAACACTTACAACGGTTATACGGTCGACCTCACCCGACGCTTGCGCCAACACAATAAAGAAATAAAGGGCGGCGCCAAGTACACGACGAGCCGCGTCAAAGGCCCTGGGCATTGGAAGTACTTGATCACGTGGACGAGTCCCGAGTTTACATACGAAAAGGCGTTGAGCATGGAATGGAGCGTCAAGTACCCGACGAACCGACGCCCGAGACCCCGCACACTTAACGGACCCCGTGGACGTCTCGAGTCGCTTCCTTTGGTGTTTTCAAACCCAAAGTTCCAGGGACTGTCGTTTGACGTCACACCACAAGCGGTCGAGTACGCGGATCTTATGGCGAGTCTTCTGGCTCCATTTCAAACGTGTCGTGTAACAACGGCGAGCTAGCGGGCGTCGATCACATCACACAACGCATGTTGCACCGTACGCCATACGGGTTCCTTCACTTGAAACACAAAGTCGGGTCCAGATCGGTCCATACGCGTTGTGACGCTCCAACCACCGTCTTCGTTTTTCACACACACCAACATGATGCGTCTTACGCCCATACCATTCAATAGACGCGACGTTCGAGCGGTGACCGTTGACGTCGTGGCGTTTTTCTTCTTGCTATCTTGAGTGCCGATCAAGTCATACCGGGCCCGCTCCTTGAAAGGGATGCAACACAGGTCGAGCGCGGTATGATTGTACTCGAGAAACCGCTCAAAGTGACTATTGTCGGTTCCCAAGTGAAAGTCCTCCGGTAGACGAACGACGACTTCGTCTCGATGCGCTACCCCTACGTCGAAATATGAGGGAACGTATAGACTCAAGCCGACGTGAAATGGCGTCATGGCATCTCGTTCGTCATATTCGAACGTGTAAGAGTCAGCCAACACTGCCTTGTGGCCGGCGCCATCTTGTTTGCATTTCGGAAACACAAACGTCACGCTCGTCGACCGTGGGTCTACGACTTGATACATGCCCATGGGAAAAAGTCTGTCGTTTCTAATGAAATGGAGTCGTGTTGCATCGACGGGTCGTTGAGCAAACTCTTGTGTTTTCTTGTTGTATTGGACCACGTGTACCACTACGTCAGATTGCGTCGCATTGTGTTCTCCATACTCTTTGTACCAATGAAAAGCCATTGGAAAGTCAAAGCGAATCATACTACTTTACATCGGAGAACGTTTTTTCGCCCGCGCACCGCAAAGTGCGCAACACCACCATAGCACCTTGCGGATCGTTGTTGAGCATCGAGTCACATACCGTGTGAAAGACATCTCGTATTTGTGGACGTAGATTCACCAAATCTTCACTCAAGTCCCTGAACGTCACACAACAAAGGTGGATGACGCGTGAGCTAACGTCCCGGCCGAGGATGCAATCGTTCACAAGCCGTTCCAACGTCTCGAAACGTTTTTGCAACACTGCCGCATTGACAACGACGCGCGGAGAATTGAAATATCCTACGTTTGCAGTTTGGATTCTTGCATCGGTTTTTGATCCAAAAGGAAACAAACAAAACATGGTTGTGTGAAACTTTATGAAAACGTTCATTTTTCACGTGAGAAAGTGTAAATGAGCTTCAATGATGCATCTCAATGATCGAGTATTTGCTACCGTCATCAATCAAAAGTTCATATCAAGTCGAGACAAACACAAGTGTCCTAAATTATGGGCTAGTAAATTTTACCGAATCTTGAATACGATGATGCGGCAAACGAATATCCAAAAGCAATACGAGCTCTTTCCTCATGCGGTGGTTTTCATCAAGCTCTACATCGAATACTTCTTCGAGTATGGGATCTATCGAAATGATATTCAAGCACTCAAGATATTTCGCGGAATAACGAAAGAGTTCGACTTTCAAGGGAGTACCATCGACGACTTTGGATTCATTTCCATGACCGGAACTCTTTCGGTAGCCGAAGACTTTGCAAAGCGAGATGGTATCATACTCGAATTCAAGACCAATCATTTACCGAAAGATGTGCCAATAGTGTACATAACAAAAGACGTAGTTCCATATTCGAATGAAGATGAGTACGTGTTATTGCCTGGAAAAATCACCTTTATAGAAAATGACAAGAGTGCGATATATTCGATGAATAATGATATGATACGCAAGTACATGTCAATGAATACGTCGAGCAAAAAGGCCAAAGGCGGCGGGAAACGATGCCACTTGACTTCGTATTTCATCGACGATGCGAAAATCGATTTTAGACACAAAATCCTCGTTTGGTATCGGGCCATCGAGAGAAGACCCGTGGACGTATTGGGTCATTTGAGGCTGCCCAAGACCAACAAAAAAATCAACGAAGAATACGTCCGCGCCGTGAACGACATCGATCGCGAATATGAAAGATTGCCACACTTTATTCCCGAGTTTCAAGACCTTCGGGCCATCTTTCAATCATCTACGACATCAGACGAAGAGAAAGACGACGCATCGAGGCGGATGCTGTCATATAGTGCTCACATGGCCGTGTATTGCAAAGACACCGACACTATTTTGACGTTCCATTCAGGAATCCCCAAGGAATTCTTTGCAGAATTGTTTGACATGAAGCGAATTCCCGAAGTCGAAAAGGCGATAAAAGAAACGATCAAGAAATATTGGTTCAAGTACCGATGATTCATTCAATTCATTTTAAGACCAATCTCTCGAAGGCGGTTGTCGAGAAACTCGCGTGCCGTCACCCCTCCCTCCGCGACACACACCTCGCCTCGAGGATGCACAAAGAACGGCACCGAGTACCTGCTTGTGCTGCGCAACTCTCGAGACGCCGGGTTGATCACGCGGTGCGTGGTGCTCTTTAGACGACCATCGGTCAAGCTTTGCATCATGTCGCCAATGTTGACGACGATGGTGCCCTCCTCTGGATTCACGGCCAACCACTCGCCTTCGCGAGTTTGTACTTGTAGACCTTCGGCGGATGCGCCGACCAACAAGGTGATCAAGTTGATATCCTCGTGTGCCGTCGCCCGAACCGCGTCGCTCGCACCACCGTCCTCGACGATCGGTGGGTAGTGGATGCATCGCAAGATGGAATCACCGTTGCTCACCATGTCGCAAAAGTGGTCGCGTGGTAGACACATGTATTCGGCGATGGCCTCGAGCAACACCATACCGGTCGCCTTGAACTCAAAATACGCCGTATCCAACACCGCGTTCAAATCAGCAACCTCCGATGGTACAATGTTGTCGTTTCTTCCGAATTGGAAAAACTCCTTCAAGTCAGCCACAGCAGTACCCTTTGCGCGTTCGCGTCCTTGGCGAGTGTACCCGCGTTGGCCCGCCATCGACGCCACTTCGTACTCTTTCTTCTTTTCGAGGGGTAATGCGAACAACGTACGCACACCTGTGTATAGATCTTGGATCGTCTTGATACCGATGCCGTGGTTTTTTACGACAACGAATCCCACATCTGTGAACGCGCCGCCGAGCTCTCGCAAAAAGTTGGCCTTGTCGATAAAGTAATCCTTCAAGTCGATGATGGGGATAGTCATGATAACTCGTTTGTGCTGAGGAGTGTAATTAGCATGGTTCCATTTTTTATACTGTTTATTTCAATCGGATGTCGATGTCGGGGCCGAATTCTTCTTTGAGGGCCGCACGCGTCTCTTCCAACTCGGTAAAAATAGGCGTCGATGGCATGATGTCAATATACTTGACTCCCAAGGCACGTGTGAACTCGACATTAGGTTCGATGGAACCCATGAGCTCGAGGCGAATCTTTTGCAACATGTATACCACCCCATAATCGGGATTTGAGTTGTACAAGACCTTGAGTCCGTCACCTGCAAGAGCAGAGGCGATGAGATCACTGGGAGTGTCTTGACTGATCATGACAATCGTTTCAACCGGGGTGTCGATCAAGGACACCATCTT
>Ga0209550_10007515_pt1 | contig 10089 bp, 7 predicted proteins | sample LauGreSuBDMM15SN_2_FD_187567 | JGI IMG/M metagenome (GOLD analysis project Ga0209550, IMG submission 187567) | Freshwater lake microbial communities from Lake Michigan, USA - Su13.BD.MM15.SN (SPAdes) (version 5) | ecosystem: Environmental > Aquatic > Freshwater > Lake | place: Lake Michigan, USA... | reverse complement strand
CCGACTGCGAGAAGCGCTTGCCGCAGCCCTCGTGCTCGCAGGCGTACGGCTGGTCGCCCGTGTGCGTGCGCTTGTGCCTCGTGAGGGCGCTCGACCACGAGAAGCGCTTGCCGCAGCCCTCGTGGTTGCAGGCGAACGGCTGGTCGCCCGTGTGCGTGCGCTTGTGCCTCGTGAGGTGGCCCGACTGCGAGAAGCGCTTGCCGCAATCCTCGTGGTTGCAGGCGTACGGCTGATCGCCCGTGTGCGTGCGCTTGTGCCTCGTGAGGTCGCTCGTCTGCAAGAAGCGCTTGCCGATTTTTCGTGCTCGCAGGCGCACGCCTCATCACCGTTATAAGCGCCATGTTCGTCACACGAAGTCAAGTCAAGTCAAGTCAAGTCAAGTCAATAGGCTTCCGTATGGTTGTCTGTTGTTTATGTATAGACTTGACTTGACTTCACACGAACACAAATTTGGGAATTTGGGAAATCAAAATTGCGCAATTCGGGACGAAATCAACAAGCTGAAATTTCCGACTAAAGACCGGCTTAGTACCGATTAATTTAAGCTTTACGACGTTCTCGCGGGCACGTCAGCGGCACATGGTCAGCGGATTTATACGTCTATCACATATCACGATACATGTATCAGTCCGAGTCCCGGAACGGCACGCTCGGGCCCCTCCCGTCCTGCGCACCCTCGACAGACGATGCTGATACATCCACAAGCCATAATTGTATGCGATTCCACCGTTGACCGTCGTACAACCGCCGACTATACCTATAGAGAATAGACCGGCTGAGTACATATGTACATGTACAGACAGTATTATTTAGTATTATAACACGAGCCAATTCACACAAACGAGAAACGACGATTCCAAGCTGTTAGATGACGAATGAGCCGCCCCATCTCATCAAAATGTTGGGCAAACGGCTCGAATGAACGTCACGTCGATGCCGCCGCCCTCCCACTCGAGCGTCGCGAGGCGGTAGCCCAGCAGATGAAAGTGGTGGAGGAGCGCTGTCTGCTCGCCGACGGACATGAAGCGGTAGCGGCCTGAGAGGAGCTCGGTGGTGCAGTGCAGCTCGGCGGTCAACTGCTCAGGCAGCCAACGGTCCTCCGCCCGCCACGAGCTGAAGAGGTTGTGCTCGAATCCTTCGATGTCGACCTTGAGGAGCGAGAGCTTCTTGTGGCCGAGCCGCCGCTGCACCGTGCTGAGCGTCATGTAGCGCTGGTCGGGGTCGCCGTCGCGAGCCGAGATGCACCACGGGTGGAACCACAGCCGCTCGCCGAGCCGGCGCTCGGTCTGCCATCGCATGCCTTGCATCGTGCAGTCGAAGGTGTGCACGATGCAGCTCGTCGTAGAGTTGATCACGGCCCGCTCGAATGCGATGTCCCCGTTCGAGCCGAGCGAGTAAACTGTGCAGTCGTCGCGATGGCGATACGCGTCCCATGCGCACAGTGAGCGCGGTGCATCCACACGCACATCAGCACGCATGCGCTTCTGCAGCATCTGCACACGTTGCCGATTGCCAATGCACGGCATCGTGCGTTGCCACAGGTTAAAGCTGTGCCGATTGTTCTGCCGAGTGGAAAGCAGGTCTTTGCCAGCCCAATTTGGCCGAGTGCCGCAGCCCACGTCCGAAAGGTTTTGGAGTTGGTACTTGATCACCCTGTAATTGGACCGGACATTGGCGGGCACATGTGCCCATCGCTCAGGCTGCAGATTCTGCGAGCTCACGGCGTCGTGCAGCTGGCCGAGTGCCTGCTGCTCCCAATGGTTCATCTTTCGCTCGGCCTTAGCAAGCGCTGCCGCGGAGTAGGTAGCAAGCGACGGGGTGTTGCAGCGCCCGAAGGACGAGTCCGACGACTCCATACGCATGTATGTACCAGGACGTGACAGGGTTGTTTCGGCTCAGTATGAGAAACATGTAATTATTTATGTCATTAAGTTAAGTAGGAGATTATACATGTTCTTCCTCTCTTTCATCTCCTGTAATCTCACCATGTGGTTGTGATCCTGAACCCACACAACTGACACTTAAGTTTTACACAGAACTGAGGCAGCTGACGAAGGTTCCAAAGCTGTCAGCTTACTACCGGTAATATTAAACAACTGGTTCCGAGGCGGTGGCCGAGTATAACAGCTGGTTCACACCGGTGATTCACGCGCCATGGCCTCCGCGCCCGCCAAGCTCTGCTCGCTCATCTTCGTCCTCGACCCTCTCAATTCGCGCGTACTGCTCGGGCTGAAGAAGCGTGGCTTCGGCGCGGGGAAGTTCAATGGATACGGCGGCAAGCTTGAGGCAGGCGAGAGCATGCGTGCGTGCTGCTCGCGCGAGCTTGAGGAGGAGTGTGGGCTTCGCGTGCCACCCGCCGCCTTTCAGAGACGCGCTGTGCTGACCTTCAACATGTTGGCAGACGGCATGAAGTCTGCCGATGGCACCATCGCCTCTCGCATCGAGGTGCACGCCTACTCTTGCCTGCTGAGCGAGGCGACGGGCTCGGTCATCGAGACTGACGAGATGGCACCAGAGTGGTTCCCGATCGATGCGCCACCATTACCCAAGATGTGGGCCGACGATGAGCACTGGCTGCCGCACGTGCTCTCGGGTATGGATGTCGTCGGCGCTTTTCTCTTCAAAGATGCAAGTACCATCCTCTCGAAGCGCGTCGAAGTGTTGCCACCTCGGAGACTGGAGTTGGACGAGCAGCGCTCAAGGCGCCTGTGCGTCGATCACCTCGTGTATGGGGTGCCCGGCGACCTGGAGTCCGCCATTGACGCCTTCGAGGCGCTCACGGGCGTGCGGCCGGCGGTCGGAGGTGTCCACAAGGGCCTCGGCACGCGCAACGCTCTCGTCGCGCTTGGCGGCCCCGATGATGGGAGCACCGGCGGCCAGTTCGGCTACTTTGAGATCCTCGCGCTCGACCCGGCGCAGCAGCCCAATCCAGAGCGCCTGTGGATGGCCATGGACTCCGTGATGGCACGCGGCGAGCCGCGGCTGGTCACATGGGCCGCCGATCGCTCACGGGCTCCGGGACTTGAGTCCACGTCACTTGAGGCATCCATCGAGGCCGCGCGCCAGCTGGGATATGACCCGGGCGAGGTGCAGCACTTTGCGCGCGCGACGGCCGACGGCGCCACGCTCAAGTGGAAGCTCGCGTACCGGCATTACGAGGAGTCCACACTGCCAGTCGACGGTTTGGTTCCCTTTTTGATCGAGTGGGATCCGAAGAGCCGCGAGGCGGGCATGATCCCTTCCTCGACCGCGCCACGTGGGATCGAGCTCCTGTCGTTGCGAGCCGAAGCCGCCGATCCGAAGGCAGCGGCGGAGGCCTTGGGCGCCGTTGGCATCGATGCCGCGGACCTGCTCGGCGATGCTTCTGCCGGCGGCGGCACGAAGGTGGCCACGAGTCGAATCATCGCGACGCTTCGGACGCCCAAGGGCGTGGTGGAGATTGGATGAGATTGGATGAGATTGGTGGAGATTGGTGGAGATTGGATGAAGGTGACGAGCGTATACAAGCGTATACTGTAGGCACCGGTAAAGGTACCGGTCGACCGCGAGAGGAGCGGGGCGTGCCGTGTGGCTCATACGTGCAGATTGTAGACGCGTCACGTGCAGACGGGCGACGGCAGCGGGCGCCCTCGCACGTCTGTCGTTCTCAGCATCCGGTATACCGGATAGGAAGCGGTACCGGCCGCGGTACGGGTGGAACGTTGTACGGCCGTTAATTTTTCCCGCCGCGCCGTCCCCGGTCTAATGTCTTTTTTAACACGACACCCGGTTGCGGACTTCGGTTCTTTTTATTCGGTCGCGTCACGATCACCGTTCACCCTCAAAAGCGTTCTAAGGGTCGGTCTAGAACTCGTATTATGTCTCTACACACGTAGGTACAAGGTGACTAGATTAGGGTCGGTTCGGGCTCGGCTCGTTCGACGCGAGGAGCTGCTCGACCGCGGCGGCCATGCTGCCACTCGCATTGAGTGCGGCACGAGCAGCGTCCTGTGCAAAGCCCATGGCCATGAGCTCGTGCACTTCGGCGGACAGCTCACGCCCCGCCTCGGTCATGATATCGGCCGGCCGCGCTGGCAGACACCACTCGGCACGCAATTTGGCGCCCAGCTCCTCGCCACGGCCCTCGCCACGGCCCTCGCCCCCCGCGCCGATTGTGAGCGGCCCGAACAGCAGATCGAATGCCCAAGTCACCTGCACCCTGTCGGCATACTCAAGGGAGGTGCTGTTGACAAGGACGAGCGTTGGGCCACGCCTTGCGTGTTTGAACGCAAAGGCGGCGGAGAAGTGGCCGTTGAGGTCGAGGGCGATGACTCGCACGCGCGGCGGCGAAGAGATGTCCGCACCCGCGACGGCGCCTGCGCCCGCAACGGCGCCCGCGACGGCGCCCGCGGCGAGCGCGCCATCGTCGGCCACAGCGGCCACGTGCGATGCAGGGGCGGCGGGAGCGAGCCCATCCACGACGACATCCACGACGACGATCGACCGACCGGCTGTAGCCAGTGCTGCCACCTGCGCGCGCTCGTCGGCGATCCACTCCGCAGGCGACTGCAGCTGGCGGCCGCTCGGCCCAAAGCGCTCGACGCAGAAATAGGCGTCGCCCGCCGCGTACACCACCACGCCAGGCGCCGTGATCCTACCCCCGAAGCGAGCCTCCTCTTCGAGGATGCGAGATCGCTCCTCGTGCGTCGCGACGTCGAGCATCGGAAACTGGTTCATGCGTACAAAGAGCAGCCGACGCCGGCTGTCGGCCGATGCACTCGACGCGTACTCGCTCAGCAGAGCGCTCAGCTCGTAATTCGCCACCCACGACCGACAATAGTTGCTCGCCTCACGCCCAGAGCCACCGGAGAAGCTGGCCACGTTGGCGGCGATGTATGCCTCGCGCCGTTGGCGCACTGCCCGCATGGCCGCGTCCACCCGCGTCAGCACGGCCTCCGGGTCGCGCACCGCACTCATGAGCTTCTCGATGAGCACATCATCATCGTCCGGTGATGCGGTGCTGCTCTCCATGTTCTCGAGGGCCTCGGAGAGGAGTTCGCAGTTGGCCGCGGTGAGGTAGCCGCAGATGCTGCCTGCAGTCTGATGCTTGCCAATCGCCGCGCTCCAAAAGTCGTGGAACTGGTCGAGGGCACCGCGGCTGATGATGCCTCCCATTGCCGGCACCTGCTGTGCGAAGTGGTGCGAGAGCGGTGGATGGGCCTCGCTGCGCGGGCGGAACTCGCCAGCATTGGGACCTTCTTGCGCCAGTGGCAGCGGCGCCTCGTTGCGCGCGCGCGCCTCAGCGGCTGACAAGTCGAGCGCAAGCGCAAGCGCCTCGTCCTCGGTCAGCCCAGTCGCGGACGCCATGTTCGCCATCGTGAGTGTGCTCGCTTTGTATAGGGCGAAGCAAGTCAGTCATGTCAAGTCAAGTCAAGTCAAGCCAATCCGCGGAGCGAGAAAACCGGGGGCGCTGTGCGGCGCAACTTGCACGGCTGGATAGTCCCGAGCCGGGGCGCGCGACGCCGCCGCACGCGCCGCACGCGTCTTCTTCTTTGTTTGATCTTTCCAATAAGTGCACAGACTGTACTTGAGATCCAGCGTGGAAATCAACCATATAAAGTGACTCAGTCACAAATAATTCAAATTTTACTTCATGATGTAATCAAAGGTTTCTGGGCTACCCTACTCAAAGCATTGGGTGGTCGCAATCAAAGACTTTGGTCCTTGCACCTTGGGCTAAAGATTGATTGTTAGGCCGGCGCTAGCGCCGGCGAAAAATTTGAATTCAAAATGTGAATCAATGAGGTTTACCACTGGCCCCCGTTTGTAGCTAGAATTCGGTTTCGTACCGGTAAACTTGGCACGGGGAGGCGCTATGGGAGCGGGTGGAGGCAGGGTCGGGTTTGCTGGGGGCGGCCTCACCTCTGAGATGCTGAAGGTGGTCACCCTGGTGTAGTAGTTCTTGAGGAAGTGCCGGCATGAGTGCGAGTACGTGCAGCTGCACAAGGTGATGCACGCAGGCTTCTGGCTTGAGAGGCGTAGCCCCAGCATTCACTGTCGAGAAACCATCCAGCTCTACGAGATGTCTCACACGCATGGGCACCTCTCGCTGTATGGCATAAAGCAGCGGACGCGACATGGCGACCACTTCACAAACCCGCGGGATGTGCTACGAGTGCTCCGAGGACGAAGAGGAGAGCACGGACGACAAGGTGCACGAGCAGTCGTCGTCGTCGTCGCCCGTCGCCAGATGGAGAGAAACGGCAAGCACACAATCGGCAACCGCCTCACAGCTCTGCGGCAGCACGAGGCACAGCACACCAAGGGCGACGCGGAGGCCTTCAAAGGCTTCGAGTGCCCACAGGCTGACTGCAGCTTCACGGACCACACGAGTGCGGCCGTGTGGGCGCACGCGGCCGAGGCGCACGGCATCGAGGAGGACGGGCGCCGCTGCCTCTGGACGGATTGCGGTCGGAACTTCGCTGATCCCTCTCAATACCGATCACACGAAGGCGTGCACACGGGCGTCTTCCCCTTCACCTGCCCGGCGTGCGGCAAAGGCCACGGAAACGACTCCCACGCCAGAGCCTGCTGCGCGGTGGGCGCGGCGTGCCGCTGCGGCACGAATCACATGAGTAACAAGTATGCGACGCTCGATCAGAGCTGTGGCGACGGTGGGCTGCGTGGACGTATGTTGGCGGACCGGAATGGCATATTGGAGATGATTTTGGTGAATTTGACACGCGCCATCAGCCCTGATCGTCTTCGATTGCTGGACACAGCAGTTTCGCAGCTGACAATGGATGATAATGGGTACAGAGCTTTGGAAAATGGATTGAAACTGTGCCATTGTACTGCGGTGCCTCATTTGGAGGGAGGATCGTTGGCGCCAATGACGCTCACCCCAGAAGATGGGAGGAAGCGGCCACGGCGCCAAGTTCCGTTGCTTTGGTTTACGTCATCAATTCGCCGTGCTCTTGAGCACGTGATGTTCAGCCATTACCCGGCGATGCACATTACGGGATTGCACATCGTTATCGTGGGGCCGGGGGCAGCGAACAACTTTCACGCGAAAGTGATCAACCCGGGCTTGCCGAGGAATGGCTCGGCGGTCGGGCGCGATTTCATGACGACGGAGCAGCTTCCGTTTTCTTCAGGTCGGCCATGGGACTTTGGCGTCGATACGATGGTGCTTAAGGTTGCTGGGCCGAAGACTTCAAAGCCATGGGCGGTCACCCTCGTGTACGATTCGCTTCTTGCTGGCGAAGAAGCTGCGCGCGCGCTCGCGCGCATCAACGACTATTATTTCAGCTTACCCGTGGGCTGTGGTGGATGTGATTACGATCGCCTAGGTTGTGTGCATTGCAAGACACGCGAGCAGGCTGTGCACCTCATTTTACAGGCCAATGCTGGTTCAATGCGTGGTGCATGGGTGCTTTGGAGCCTCAGAGCAGCAGCGCGCCAAAACCCAGGTGGACGTGGAACAGTTGGCGGGCTTCCACCGTCCGAAGGGTTCGGCGTACAAGCTTTCGAGCCGCATAGAGGCGTTCGACACGTTCGGCGCGCAGGACGACAAGTGGGACTCCATGTTCGACTCCCTCATCGAGCACGGCGAGCACATGGACGAGGAATGGGGGCCATTGCGCGTCACGGCTGCTTCCGAGTACTAGAAGCGCTTCAAGAAAATCCACTGGAGTTCGCGACCGAGGTGAGTGGGGAGACCTGCATCGGGAAGAGTTGAGAGACACTGTGTATGGGAGTGAGGGAGGGATGAGGGAGGGAGGGAGGGAGGAAGGGAGGGCACATGACCACCACAGTCAGCGCAATCGAAGCCGGCGGCGATGACGGGGGGAGGCAGATGGCAGGATTGCTCTTGCCGAGCGGATGTGTGTATGTAGATGAAACTATGGTGTGCATCTCGGTGTGTACTCAAGTACTCCACGGGACCAGTGGTTGTGTCCCGGCTCCCCCGGTGTGTCTTAGACGAGGCCATGAGTTTACCCTGCACTTTCCCACAAGATCCCCTTCTCTCCCCTTCCCCCCTTCCCCCTCATTGCATGCAGGATTCTCTCTCGTTGCATGCGGGGCGCCACACACTTGGGGGCCTTTGGGGCGTGGGGATGCGCGCGTGCGTCATCTATGCGGCATGTGTAGGTCGGGTCGCCTCGTTTGCAACCGCTGCTGCAGTTACTCCCACGCAGACCATCATCGCTGGCCACCGCGCATTGCTCGTCGGCCCTATGCGCACGGACGTGCCGTCGCGGCCGCCGCTGGTGCTCCTGGGCGGAACCGCTCAGTGGCTCGACTCATGGCAAGGCCACCTCACCGCGCTGGCGCAGTCGCGGCGTGTGCTGCTTTACGAGACGCGTGGCCAAGGCGGCGCATTCGCCGCTGCCGATGCTGCGCAAGCAGACGTGACGAATTGTTCGCTGCCTCATCACGCAGAGGACTTTGCATCTGTGCTCAGGGCCTCCGGCCTCGCGGGTGAATGCGACGTGTGCGCCTTCTCCTTTGGCGGCCGCGTCGCTATGGCGGCAGCCGCCCTTGCCGACATCTCTCCCGCGCGCATACGCCGGCTCGTCGTCACCGGCGTGGCCGCCGATCGCGGCACGAGCGGCCGGCTAGCGCTCCGGTCGTGGCGCGCCTCGCTCTCCGCCGGTGACCTGCGCGGCTTCGTGTGGCGCCTAATCCTCGACACGCACTCGCCGCGCTACCTCGCCGCGCAGGAGGCCAACGTGCCCAAGTGGGTCGATGCCGTCGTGGCGGCCAACTCGCTCGCAGGGCTCCGTGGAATCGTTGAGATGACTCATACCGAGGTACCGACTGACCCAACGCATCCCCTCGCGATGGCGCGCAGCCTCGCCCAGAAGGGAAGCGTCGACCGCGGGCTGCTGCTCGTGGGCGAAGAGGACACCCTCTCACCGAGCTCGGCGGCGCGCGAACTCGCGGACGCGGCCGGATGGGAGTTCCGCTCGATTGCAGGCGCTGCGCATGCAGTCCCGATTGAGCAGGCTGTGATTTGGAGGCGAGCGGTGTTGGAGTTTCTGGATCGGTCTGAGTAGAGCTTCCCAGCTTCAAGTCGAGTGCTCTACGAGACGTTTTCGAAACGGCCTTTTCCCGATGCGCTCGCGACGGCGCGCTGCCACGTGTTCACGATCTTTCTTCGCCTCTCGCGTCTCTCTCCCACAAGGGCGCATTTGCGTGGCGATTCAGCGGACGGCCGAGCGTCAACATTCCCGCAGGACTCTACGATGACGCGCTTGTGCTTTCTATTGTTGGCCATCCTTCCGGCAACACTCGCGCAGAGCCTATACAGGGCGATCAAGGAGAATAACATGGCGATGGTGAACATTGTGCTCAAGAGCGGCGTGAAGGGCGGAGTGAATGCACCTCTCATGGAAGGCGACGAGGTGGGGGAGCCGCCGCTGCTCATGGCGGTTCGCCAGGGTAAGCACAAAGCCCTCAAGGCCCTGCTCAAGGCCCCCAAGATCGACACGGCAATCGTCGACAAGGACGGCCTTCCGTTGATGCATGTCGCCGCTGCAAGCGGCAGCATGAAGATCATCATCGAGCTGCTGACGACGCGCAAGTTCGATCCGCTCTCCGTGCATGCGGCCGACGGCCTTGCGCCGTTGCATCGGGCTGTCCTCAGCGGCTCTACGGACGCGGTCAAGGCGTTGCTCAACGCGGAGGTGCCCTCTGACCAGCCAACCGCCGATGGCCGCCTACCAATGGATCTGGCAGAGAGTCTCGCGATGAAGGAGGTTCTCAAAAAATTTGCGCGCGCCGTGTCCAAGGAGGAGGTTTGAGAGAGGCGCGCTTGCGCAACATGAAGGACAGTTTCCCCGATGACAGTTCCGATTGAGATTTAGCACCGAGCAGGCAGGGTAGAGTTAATGAGACGCAACACGTACGCATCCACAACACCGTACCGGCTCCTCCCGGTGTCTTTTTACGGTCATCTAATTTTCTGCTCCCAGAGGCGCCGTGCTGGGCCCCCGATACGATTATCAGGATGCAGAGCCAGCCGATCGGGTCGTCGCCGAGCGAGCCGCTCGAATGCACGCTGCAACAAGCCGCCGACCTGGTCAGCCTGCTGCACACAATCGC
>Ga0209550_10007513_pt1 | contig 10089 bp, 4 predicted proteins | sample LauGreSuBDMM15SN_2_FD_187567 | JGI IMG/M metagenome (GOLD analysis project Ga0209550, IMG submission 187567) | Freshwater lake microbial communities from Lake Michigan, USA - Su13.BD.MM15.SN (SPAdes) (version 5) | ecosystem: Environmental > Aquatic > Freshwater > Lake | place: Lake Michigan, USA... | reverse complement strand
CCAGGCTATGCGGTGTTTGGCCGCGTGGTGCAAGGCATGGATGTGGTGGACTTGATAGCCACCAAACCCACGGGCGTTTTCAATGGGTTTAGCGATGTGCCCCTTGCCGATGTGCTGGTGAACTTGGCCGTTCAAGTGAAATAATACCCACATGACTGCAGCCATTTACTACCACCCCGAGGCCTACACCACCAGCGGCCCCAAACTGATGGGGCGCAATGCGGCGGGTGAGTCTTTTTTGCGCGGCTTTTTAACGCACAGCCAAAGCAAAGAGTTTTGGGCCCAAGTGCAAAACATGGACCATGCCAAGCACTTTGCGCAAACGGTGCAGTCATTTGCGCGCACCGAACCCGTTAAAGCCGTTGATAAAAATTCCATGCCTGCATTGGCAGAAGTGGGCATGGTGTACTACCCAGGGCCTGGCATAGGAGAGCATGCCTTTCACCGCGCATTGGCAGGCGCTGCTGGCGTGGCTGGCAAAAGCACCAACCCTCACACCGCATGGAGTTTGTGCGGCATTACACACACCACCTCTTCTGCAGGGGCCATGGATGCCCTGGCCAATTTAATTACTGCGCCCGTGCAGCCATGGGATGCTGTGATTTGCACCAGCACTGCGGTTAAAAACAATGTTGAAAGATTGCTGCAAGCGCAGGTGAATTATTTGCAAGAACGATTGGGCGTTAGCAAATTGTCTTTGCCATTGCTGCCAGTTATTCCGCTTGGCATTCACACGCAAGATTTTGTGTTTTCTGATTTGCAGAAAAGCTCGGCTAGGCAAGCCATTGGGGCAGACAACAACACAATGGTTGTGCTGTTTATGGGCCGCTTGTCTTTTCATGCCAAGGCTCACCCCTTGGCCATGTACCAAGCGCTGCAAAAGGCATCTCAATCAACAAAACTGCAAGGGCAAAAAGTTGTGTTGGTTGAGTGCGGCTGGCATGCCAATGAGTTCATTGATAAAGCCTACCAAGAAGCGGCGAAGCTTGCGTGCCCGGATGTGAGAGTGATTACCCTGGATGGGCGCAAGACATCTGATCGAGAAACGGCTTGGGCCGGTGCAGATGTGTTTTGCTCGTTATCTGACAACATTCAAGAGACCTTTGGCATTGTGCCTATTGAGGCCATGGCTGCTGGTTTGCCAGTGGTGGTTAGTGATTGGGATGGTTACAAAGATACTGTGCGGCATGAGATAGACGGTTTTCGCATTGCCACCACCATGCCTGCTGCTGGCATGGCCGCTGACTTGGCTTACAGGCATGCGCTCGAAATTGACAACTACGACATGTATTGCGGGCACACTTGCTCTTTGATAGCGGTGGACATTGAAGCTGCTGCCCTGGCGTTTGAAAAGCTTTTTGTATCGAAAGAGCTACGGGAAAGTATGGGCGCTGAAGGTAGGACTAGGGCTCAGCAGGTTTATGACTGGCGCGTGATCATTGCGCAATATGAGGGGCTTTGGGCAGAGCAGCAGCGTTTGAGGATGGAGGCGCAAAAGGCTTCGAGGCCAGTGAATTATGACAAAGTTAACTTGTTGAATACAGCGCTATGGCCTGCCAGGCTGGATCCTTTTTATGCATTCGGTTCATATTCAACATTCACTTTTAGCGACAATGATTTGATTGGATTAGTTCATAGTGATGTGAATTTGACCTTATCGTTAATGAATACTTATTCGAATTTGAAGATGATAAATTATGCTACCTATGTTCTACCACCCATAGATTTAGCAAATAGAATTATCATGGTAGTTTCATCGCAACCATTGACTGTCGAAAAACTTCTAAATCAATTCAACACTGAAAATAAACAGCAAATTAATCGACATCTATACTGGTTAATTAAATATGGAGTTTTAAAAATCGTAAGATAAAAAGAGTCACATGAAAATTCTTTTTATTCATCAAAATTTTCCTGGTCAATTTAAAAATCTTGCACCTGCTTTAGCCAAGAAAGGTCATGAAGTTACTGCATTGACTCTACAAAAAACCAATCTGGAGAAATGGCAAGGCGTTACTTTAATTAAGTACAGCACTCATCGCGTCTCTACACCTCAAATTCATCCATGGATAGTTGATTTTGAGACAAAGATCATTCGTGCAGAGGCATGCTATCAAGCTGCAATGAATCTGAGAAAAAATGGATACACACCAGACGTCATCATTGCGCATCCTGGTTGGGGTGAAAGTTTATTTCTGAAAGACGTATGGCCTAACGCAAAGCTTGGTATTTATTTTGAATACTATTACCAAGCTATCGGTGCAGATGTTGGCTTTGATCCAGAATTTTCCAACCACAACCCAGAAGATGCGTGTAGGTTGAAAATAAAAAATATCAATATTGATATGCACTTAGAGCAAGCTGATGCAGGCATTTGCCCCACTCAATGGCAAGCCAGCACGTTTCCCAATAGGTTTCAATCAAAGATGCATGTCATTCATGATGGAATTGACACAAATTTAATAAAGCCAAATTCAAATGCTTATTTCAATTTAACTTTGGAGGACGGCTCTAACATTTCGTTAACTAAATCAAACCAAATTATTACTTTTGTTAATAGAAATTTAGAACCTTTGCGTGGGTACCATATTTTCATGCGTGCTCTTCCCGCTGTATTAAAAAAATACCCAAATGCAATTGTTTTAATTGTTGGAGGTACGGAAGTTAGTTATGGCTTAAAACCCAATACAGGAAAATACGGAGTTTCTAGCTGGAAACAGATTTTTTTAAATGAAATAAGCAGTAATTTGTCTAACGATGAGTTGTCTCGTATCAAATTTGTAAATCAATTAATTTATTTAGACTATTTAAAGGTGTTACAGGTTTCAACAGTACATGTTTATCTCACATACCCATTTGTACTGGGATGGAGTTTTCTTGAGGCAATGAGCGCAGGTTGTTCAATTATTGCAAGCAATACCGAACCTGTAAATGAGGTGCTTCAAGACCAACATAATGGTGTCAAGGTCGACTTTTTTAATGTAGATGATCTCAGTCTTAAAATTGGTCAACTTCTCGATAATTCAAATTTAAGAAATTGCATTGGTATTCAAGCTAGGAATACAATTCTAAATAAATACGACCTCAACTCTATTTGCTTGCCTCAACAAATAGAATGGTCCGAGCAATTAGTCACTTAACATATTAACAGTGCATTCAAAATTGGCCTATGTACTTCTTGAAATTTCTTTGCCTGCGCTAACAGTTCATTTAAATTTTCTTCAGATGTCTGAAGTGCTTTTCCATCTTTGATAATTTTTTGTTTTTGCTCTGCCAAGATCGACCATACATAATTAGCCCATTCAGACGGTTCATTTTTTCCATCTGAAATACATTTTAAAAATAGCTGCTGGAACCTATTGACACCTATTCCTCCGCCTGTCAATGGACTGGCTAGAAATGTTATTTCGCCATTCTCTTTAGACTTCTCAATTATTAAACTGTTTAATTTTTTCGACGATTCGATGGCAACATCGATTAATTCATCACTTTGAACAGGCATTACATAACTCAGTCCAACCAAAATAATCAAAGCTTGTAATATTTGATTTGAGTTGAGATTGTTTTTTTGCAGTGCAACGCATATGTCTGCAATGTTCCAAGCCTTATAATTTGACATCAATTTAACAATTGGATCATAAATAGTATCGTTCAGTTTGGCCTCACCCAAAGCTCCATTGACTTTATAAATAATAGATTCATGTGGCACTATTAAAATCAATTTAATTTTTTGAATTTTTAAATTAAGCTCTTGCCCAGATAATTTACGAGGGCCTTTTATCCAATAATCTCTTCTAAATTGTTGATTAACAATAAAGTCTCGAGAAGTCTCTTTGTAGGCCTTATCTGATATTTGATTTAATAGTTTTTGCTGATTTTCGTTAAGATTAATGACATCCACATGATCCAAATAATGTGCTGAACAAACATAGGTCATTTTTGAAGGGCTCAACCATTCATTCATGGTTGAAAAATACATGGGATGCCAATCTTTGTTGAAATACTCATGGGCCAAATAGTGTCTGTTCTGCTCCTTTACTTTCTGGAGTCGATCACCTGTGCTTGGATTTACTTTACCGAACAATGGCTCTGTAGCAAGTAGTTTTTCAGCAAACTCCAAGCCTGCATTCACCCTACTGACAATACCCTCTCCCTGAGATCCCATCGTATTGGCATGTTGAGTCATCAAATGTCTCATGGGTGCAAAATTCGCCCAGCCTGGCAATGTGTTGTAGGAGACATAAACTGCACCTCCAACCTTGAGTTTTTTTTGTATAAATTCTGCAATCTGTTTACGATTCTCATCAGAAATCCAACTCCAGATTCCATGCAAGCCAATACTGTCAAATTCTGGTAAATCAGCTCGATTACAAAACTGTTCAAAAGATTCGTCAGTCAAATGTATTTTTGCGCCCGACTGTTGCGCCAATTCAGTTGCAAAGGCTACCTGGCTTGGATTAAAGTCATTTCCATACCATTCACTGGATGTTGCCGCAGCATGAATATTTATGCTTAATCCTTGCCCAAAACCTAATTCACAATGAATGCCCTGGGAGGGCGGCTGATATCCCGAGTGTAGAAAAGCTAACTCTGCCCGAAGTGGATTTAATTCGTTGTAGTAGCCATATGTGTAGCCGATATCAGCCACATATCCTGAAGTCCAGTCAGTCATATTGATTCTGAATAAATAGGTAAACTTACTTAAAAAAAAACCCTGCCTTTACAGGCAGGGTTTTTATGGTTTGAACTTTGTTCTATTAGTTAATATTTCCAGCAACTAAAGCTGCTGTCAAATTATCCAACACAACATAACCAGTTGTCGTTGCAAATGTCAACGTACCTGCGTCACCTTGTACCAACAAAGCATCTTGTGATGTTGAAGCAACCCATCCTGCTGCAACAACGAACACACCAGTACTAGCGGTGTACGTACCGTAAATAACATAGCCTGTGTTTGCCACCAAGTCTAAAGTCGCAGCTAAGCCAACAGCATTAGTTGGTGCAGTTGCAGCAGTAGTAAAGTTGATAGTGTCAGTTGCAGCAAAGTCACTGATGTAATCAACGTTACCTGCAGTTGTTGTTGCAAAAGTGATTGTGTCACCTACTGCAATAGCACCTGCTGTCAAACCACTGGCACTAGCGACCACGCTGTTACCAGCAATACCGACATCTTGGTAAGCGTCTATACCAGTACCACCGGTAAAGCTATCACCACCAGTGCCACCGGTAATCGTGTCTGTACCAGCACCAGCACTGATCGTATCGCGTCCTGTTGTACCAGTAATAGTGTCCGCACCAGAACCACCAGTAACAGTTGCTTTTGACGCTGCACTTACATTCAGCGTATTAGTACCTGTAGAAGAACCAGCATTCAATGTCAAGGCTGTGATAGTAGGTGCAGTAGCTTCACTGTTATACACAGCAATAGCTTCGGCATTACCATCAAACTGAATAGTCATACCTGCTTGGCCAGTTCCGGCATTTGCAGTAATACTATCAGCATCGGCTGCAGCTGCAACTGTGATAGCTGCTGCACCGTCCAATGTAATTGACAAGCTGGTAAATGTTTTACCAATCAAGTTGAAATCAGCACCGTTGGCAGAAGCTTCAACTAAAGTTACGGTTGCAGCAGTGTGTACAGTACTAACCTCACCCAATGACAACTCACCTGTTGTTGTTGCATCGCTTGCAACAGAAACTGATGTTGCTGCGATTGTTCCAGCAGCTGACACAGTTGCTCCTGCTGCCGCATTGAATGTTGAGTCAGAACCAACAGTCAAGCTCAATGAAGACAAATCGCCATTTGTAGTAATTGATGTACCTGCATCAAGTGTCATTACTCCACGATCACTTGTTGTGAAACCATAAGAAGCAGCAACACCAGTCGCAGTTGAGTCTGCCAAGAAACCAGATAGGTTCAAAGTAGCACGACTGGTAGCAGAAGCAGCCAATGTACTGATCAAACCTGATCCGATAACCAGATCACCGCCACCTAATGTAACGGTAGCACGGTCTGCAGCAGAAAGTGTGGCAGAGTTAATGCTGCCATTACCAGTGGTCAAAGAACCTCCAGGGGTTACTGCTGTGTTAGTACCAGTACCAGAAACAGTCAACGAGTCCATGTTCGCTGAACTAGTAACAGCTCCAGTTGATATTGAACCACCAGCTGATGCATTAAGCGAAAGGGTAGTCAATGCAGCAACAACTGTTCCACCGACAGCACCCAAAGTTACATCAGAGCTTTCGCCAGCTGCTGTCAATGACAACGTGTTCAACGCTGTTGCAGTTGCGATGGCGCCATAATTGATATCACCAAAAGAAGCTGCAGACAACGTAACTGAAGTTACAGCAGCAGTTCCAGTAATGGCAGAACCACCAATCAGGCCTGAACCAGCTGCTGTCGTAATAGACAAGCTAGTTGTATCAACAGCATCCAAAGTGATTGCACCAGTAGTGTGATCGATCACATTAGTAGTTGAACCACCTGAAGACGACAAAGCAACAGAAACTGCGTCTGTCACTGTCAAGCTTGTGACGGAAGTTGCAGTTGCAGTAGCAGCATTTGCATTACCAGCAACTTTAACAGCCAAGGTAGCAGCAGCAATTGTATCCAATGTAACGGCACCCAAGTCACCGGCAGTACCAGCAAGTGTGTTGTCGTCTGTCAAAGTCAAGGTTACGCCTGTACCCAAGTCTTTGATTGTTGGGGAAACAGCAGCAGCAGAAGCTGAATCAACGGTGATAGCTGTTGTAGAAGCATCAATTTTTGTGCCGCTCACGAATGTTGAAGCACCAAAAGAAGCTCTCAGTGTTTCTACGCCAGTGATTGTTGGTGTAGCACCGACGCTTGAGAAAGTAGCTGTCAATGTGTCTGTACCGTCACCACCACCGATTGTGTCAGCAGAGTCAAGGTTAGTAGAAGCGGTGATGGTGTCGTTACCTGCACCAGCGTTCACGCTGTCTGAACCAGCGCCCAAAGTAACAGTGTCATCGCCAGCACCTGCTGTGACAACGTCATTGCCTGAACCGTCTTGAATTGTGTCGTTACCGGCACCAGCAGTCAGAACGTCGTTACCAGCACCACCTTGGATGTCATTGACGCCTTCTTTAGCATCGATAGTGTCGTTGCCGTCACCACCAGCCAGTGTGTCGTTCAATGCACCACCAGTAATGGTGTCAGAACCTGCACCACCAGTGATACCGTAGCTTGTAGCTGTACCAGGAACAAAGTTGAAACCAACTGCTGTTGCACCTGAAGAGCCATCGACACCAGTCAAAGTGGCTGCTGTGTAAGCTGAAGCATCAATTGTCTTAACTGCAACAGTAGTTGCTGCCAAGTTCAAATCTGTAATTGTCTTGTCGCCAGACAATGTGACAGATGTCAATTTTGTACCAACCAAGCTGGTAATTTGGTTGCCATCTGCACCAATAGAAGAAACTGTTGCTGTGTCGTAACCAGCAACTGTCAAGGAAGAAACAACAGACGCCGCTTGGCCAGTTGCACTGCCCAGTGTAACTGCAGCGTTGTCAGCAACACCGTCAGCGGTAGTACCCAAAGTTACAGACGCGGCACCGGTAGCTCCAAATGTGAAGTTAACCAAAGTGGCAGGTGCATCTGTAACAGTTGCAGTACCAGCAGCTGGCACTGCCAAGCTAGTGATAGCGTTACCAGCATTCAAGCCAGTCATAACTTGCGTACCAGACAATGAAAGCTTCTCAAAGCCTGTCACATTTGCCGCTTGGTTAACCAAGGCAGCTGTTGAAGTTGCAGCTGTGTAAGTTAAAGCAGTTGTCAATGTCAAAGTATCTGTACCGTCGCCGCCAACGATTGTGTCGTTTGCATCTGCGCCTGTAGCTGTAACTGTGTCGTTACCTGCACCGCCGTCGACAGAGTCGTTGCCAGCTGCACCGGCAACAATAGTGTCATTGCCTGCACCGCCGCTGATCACGTCATTGCCAGCACCAGCTGTAATGCTGTCATTGCCAGCACCACCGGTAACTGTTGTGCCAGTTGCGTTAGCAACTGTCAATTTGACTGCAGCAGTTGCAGCTGAAGCATTAACAGTTTTAATTGAAGCACCAAGGGCTGCAGTGATTGTCAAAGCTGCGTCGCCAGTAATGGTTAAGCCTGTGATGGTTGAAGCCGCACCAGTATCACCCACGTCAAAACTAGGCAATGTAGACGCGACAGTTGAAGATGCAATTGATGCAGTTTCGTAATCGTTTACATCATCGCTTGCAACAGTAACGGCACCAGTAACGCCATTCACAGTCAAAGCAAAATTATCTGCTGCGCCTGTTAATGTTGTACCTTTGGGTGTAACTGTAGTTGTTGTGGATGAGTTAGTAACTGCAACAGCAACTGTACCGGCAATTTTCGAAATGGTCTGAGCGCCAACTGGAGACAAGAGTTCCACAGAAGAGATACCAGAAACTGCATTGAAGTTAGCTGTACCGGCAGCTGCTGGATTAACAATGAATTTCTCTACATTGGTAATACGTGTAGGCGCGAAATTGTCAGCAACACTGACATACACCGTATCTGTACCAGCGCCGCCATCAATAATGTCACCAGTTTGGAAAGTTGTAGCGACACCATTAATTGTGTCATTACCAGCACCACCCAAAACATTGTCCAGACCTGTCGAGAGGGCAGTTGTTGTGTTAGCAATTGAAACAGCATCAGCTGTAGCATAAGCTCCACCAGCGTTACCAGCTGTTTGTGACTTAACCAAACCAGCAGCAACTTTAGCGTTAAAAGCAGTTGCGTAAGTACCGTATGTGGCGTCAGCTGTCAGGTTTGCGTAGTCGTTCATGATAGAAACGATCTTTGCGCCTTTAGCAGCGGCTGTCGAACCAGCAGCTGTCAACTGAGCAGACAACCAGTTGTCCAAACCAGTAATGCTTGTCAAACCGAGGTTTGTCAGCATTGTTGTTGCAATTTGCATGTCTGTCTTGCCAGCAAAGTCATTAGACAGGAAAGTCGCAGCCAATGTGGCTGGGGCTGTACTGATAACTTCGTCGTAAGACGCATTGCTCAGGTACTCACCGTACAGAGCGCTCGTAACGCGCGTGATGATTGCGCCGTTTGTTGAAATTGCCATTTGAAATCCTTTTGATTTAAAAAAAATTAACTTTCTGCAGAAAGCCGAGCCTTCCTTTCGGAAGCTCGTTAAAGATCTCGGTTGCTTGTGCCGATAACAGCACTAGTTTCCAAAAGCTTTGACAAGCGCCCATATGAGTGAGCGCGGTTTTCCAGCAGACGAGTGATTGTAGGGGTTTTTAGGCCCCAATTTTTGTGATTTGAGTCACACGCAGAGGCAGGAAAACCAATTGTTGCAAAAAAACATCGTAAATTTGGAGTGTTTCTGGGTCTTTTTGCATTTTTTCAGTTCTCGCTCCATCTGATTCCGGCGTAAATGCCTGAATTCTTTAAATTAAACAAGGTGTTATTGGATCTTTGTGAAGTGGCTTCAAGGTTTAAACCGGCACTCCAAGACTTGTCCAAGGGCACCCAGAAGCCCACACCCCAATCGGTGCGGTGCGTGGTGGTTTTGAGGTTACCCAGCAGTTCGCTGAAGATTTGGGCGTCTGAGCTTTTGGCGTAACGCACCCAAGTGCTTAGTTGGCCAGCTTTTATTTGTTTGAAGGGGCTCCAAGCTAGGGGTGTTAAGTGCTCATGTCTGACAAGCACGTCCAAGCGTTTTTTGTCGCCGCCTGGGCGGGCGTTGTTTAGGGATAGGTTTTGGGCTTTGTCTAAGCCTTTACCCAATACCAATTGGCTTTCGTTGCTGGGTGCTTTGCACAAGAACTCCATACGGGTAAAGGTATAGGCGCCATTTAGGCTGCTAGACAGGGGGAAGGTTTGTTGGGTTTGGCCTAAAGAAGGGGCTAACTTGCAAGACTGGCCGTCTAAATTAAGGACGCCCTTAATGCTTGGCTCGAAGGTGTGGTCCCAATTGAACTTGAGGTTATAGCCTGTGTCTGTATAGGCACTAAGGCCACCTAACCAAAGCTGGGTGCCGCCTGCAGAAAACTGCCATTGCCCAGAAGCCGCACCCGCAATCATGGGTAGGCTGTATTTGGCCA
>Ga0209550_10007512_pt1 | contig 10089 bp, 9 predicted proteins | sample LauGreSuBDMM15SN_2_FD_187567 | JGI IMG/M metagenome (GOLD analysis project Ga0209550, IMG submission 187567) | Freshwater lake microbial communities from Lake Michigan, USA - Su13.BD.MM15.SN (SPAdes) (version 5) | ecosystem: Environmental > Aquatic > Freshwater > Lake | place: Lake Michigan, USA... | reverse complement strand
TTATTTCAGGTTTTGCAATGAGCGCTGGAATTAAAAATCTTTTAATCAAATCAATACAACCTGCCACATACTCTGGTGAATAAAGTGGCTCTGACATTGCCACACACTCAGCCCACCCTGATGTGCCATTCTCATTTGTGACTTTAACAATTAACACTTCACGGGAGGTTTGCGTGCCAAATGAGGTTCTAAATGGACGCACTAACGGCAGGTGAATTGTTCTTAGTTCAATCTCTTTTAACTTCATATTCGCACAACATATTCACTATTTGCAGAAAAGCCAATTACTTGCCCGCCCTTTTTAAATGCTTGCAGGAATTGCTCGCGAACTTTGCGCCGCCAGCGAAGATTTTCTTCCCTATCCTTTGATCTAATTGCCACAATATCTGCCGGTATTCGAATCAAAATATCATTTGGATTGGGAATTGAAACCAATTCACGCTGTACTGGATTTTCGCCGATAACTTTCCAACTGACCATCAAGCGATCTGATTCATCTCCTGCATTTAGAGCATCTGGCATATCGCCATAAAAATTTGGATGATATGAAGAAATATCAACGCCAAGCTTTATTAAGTTTAATTTTGCATTTCGGCTAACCAAAGGGTCAAAGGTCCATGATATTTCTGGGTAATTATTCTTTTTTGCCCAATGCCATTGATCAATCTTTAACGCATAACCTACGCCTTGATCCCGGTACTCATCCAACACAGCGGTCATATGTGAGTGAAGGTGTAGTCCGCCAGTTGTTGCTGGAAATGCAAAGGCAGCTCCGATACATTTTCCATCCACGAATGCACCTGAAAGATAAGAGCCACTGTGCACCATTGCTTGTAAAAGATTTGGCGTTATTTCAGTACCTGAGTCCATAGCCCACGTTTTATCAAATATTTTACGAGCTAAATCTATATTTTTTTGGTCTAAATTCACTATAGAAATTCTCACTATTTATCCTCAGCAATCAAAAGTAAATATTACGATACTTTAGTTTTAAGTTAGTATTAGTGTACTGTATGCATTGTTGCAGTATAAAATTTGAGGAAGGACATTTCGATTTTCAAGTTAGTTAGAAACCAAAAATTTAGAATTTTTCAATTTGTCAAGCCAATTTTAAGAAGAAATTTCTATACTTTATTTATGAACATTATTAGTATTAATGCAGTTAAATTCTATTACAAGAATGGTTATTATTTCACAGTAGAATCGAATAAGAAACACTTTATTTTAAGAGAACGCGGCATCAGGTATATTTCTGGATTTTCAAAATTAAGTTGGAAAATAGCAAATTCTTACAATATTAATAAGATTGAAATCCTAGATTCTGATCATGTAATTGATGTAGGCGCAAATAATGGTGACTTGCTGCTCTACCTACCACAATGTAGATACTATGGTTTTGAACCATCTCTCAGCGAGTATAAACTTCTTGGTTTAAATTCGCCAAGAAATGCAGTTATAAATAATAAGGCCGTGGGAAACTTTACAGGACCGGTAAAATTCTACATATCTTCAGCGAAAGCTGATTCTTCTGTATTTGAACCTCTAGAATTTGAAAGCGTAGTACAAATTGATCAAATAAAACTAGATGATTTTATTACCAATCCAATCAAATTGCTCAAGGTTGAAGCGGAAGGAGCTGAACTTGAAGTTCTAGAAGGAGCTAGAGAATCTCTCTCAAAAATCGAGTACATAGCAGTAGACGCAAGTTTTGAAAAAGGTAAGCAGAAATTATCTCCTGCGGTCGATATCATAAATTATTTGTATTCAAATAATTTTGAGTTAATTTCTTTATCGCCAAAAGAAAGGTATTTGTTTAAAAATAAGAATTATAAATAAAGACCTGAATAAAACTTAGTTTTGACCTACACTTCAATCAAATCTATCCTGTTCCGCAGTAAATTGTTCTCGGCTAAATTGTATTTTTCATTCTGAACAGTTCCAAAGGAATCAACAGAGCAAGTCCAGTTTAAAATGAATCTATTGCCCTCTACTACAGGTACTCCTCGATGAAGAAGCCGTGTATCTGCTACGTAAATTAATCCTTTTTTACCAGTGGCTCTTAAAACGGTACTGCTTTCAGCAGCCAGTAATTTATTTACTTCACTATCGCTATACCTGCGACCTGTGTAAAATTTTCTAGGTAGTTTTGATGCTGGAATTGGAACTATTGATGTTGGGCCAGACTTTTCATTGACGTCCGTTAGCAAAACAAAAAATTTAATGAAGTTTAATCCATCCGCAGCATCTAAATGCCAATTTTCAGGGCTAAATATTTCTTCTTTTTTATGAGGAAAGGAGTGCCAGCACCTCAATGCTGAAATACGAGTTTCGGCACCTAAGTAACTATCAGCTATATTTTTCCAAAATGGATCTAGAATTATTTGCTGAAGCGCGGAATTGTCCAGAGCCATTTCTGGGTCAACATACCAAATATGGTCTAACTCTAAATTTGGCTTCGCCTGAAATTCAACATTTTTTCTTCCGCTAGATTTGAAGATACGACTTGAATAAACTTGAGATTGTTCTAACTTGCACAATTCAGATAATAAATTAGAGTCATTTAGGATTCCAATTCTAGCAAAACCTCTCATTTTTAATTCAGATAAAGCTAAACTGATTTCTTGCTCAGAAAACAAATTGGAATTATCTTTAATTGCCAATTTAGATGAACCTGCCAGAACTTGATGTCGAACTTGACCCCTTGAGCGGAAATTTGCGTTAATAATTATAGATGCAACATCCGAGGGTACTTTGCCATTTTGCTTATACAAATTGTAGGAATAATTAAATTTTTTTAAAGAACGAAAAGTAGTTAACCAAAAAAATAAATTTTCGATAGGCGATAAAACAACATTGTACTTGAACATTCTTTCTTGAGTAAGAAATTTTCTTACAATTTTCATTGATTTTTACCTTTCTGAGCAATAACAATTACTTAAGATACTGAATTGTGCCATTACCTTTACGTATCGTCAAGAATTTTCTGTGACTAATTATACAACGGGTGATAAGCTTTACTTCATCTGAGTAATTAGAAGGTTTTATTCCCATTTACTTAAGAATACAGCCAGTTCCAAAGAATTAAACTGCTAAATTCAGATCTATATTAGGTCCAGTAAAAAACTAGATATTTCATTAACTGTATCTTTATTTTCACAACACATATTTAAGATATGGTTAGACTCTGAATCATTTATACGTTTCGGTAAATTATTCAAAAAATCTTCAAAACTTTTACCGGTGTGAAAATTATACAAATTACTCAATTGACTTATTCCACTGTAGTGCGGCGAATCATTTAGAAAATCAAAAGCTTTATATCTAGTTTTAGAACCTAGAAAACTGGGAATTGCTACAATTTTTTCCATAATGAGAGACTCTAATAACACAGTTGAGTAAAAACCTACAACTACTTCCGCATCACTGATAAGTTTCAATCTGTAATGGTTGTCTTCATTTTTTTTTGGAATATCTATCGTAATTTTATTATTTTTGATCTCTAACAAACGATTTGATAAGTCAACTCTAGAATAAGGATGTGGGCGAAAAATGAAAAAAGTATTTTCTAAATGAGCTTCTGCTTGGCTCTCAACATAGTTATCTAGAAAATCTAGCAATTCAAAATCATTTATGGTGCCATTTCCAATAAATAAAAACGTTCTAGACTTTTTCTTTGAATTTTCTATTGAACCATTCCGTAAAAATTGATTTTCGATTTCTGCTGATTTGGATTTGTAAAACTGCTGCATTCTCATGCATCCAAACTCTTTTGTTTCTCCTTTATAATTTTGGAATGTCCTAAGATGATCCGTAGACTGAAGTCCCCAGGTAATAAAATAATCAACTTGTGAAAAAATAAATTTTTTGGAGGAAAGGTTATCCCAATTTTCTTGGATCGCAACAGACTTAATATTCAATTTTTTAGCATACCAAATGGCGAAATCTTCTTCAATTGACATTCTCGCGCCATATGGAACTAACAAAATATCTATTTTATTCAAGATTGTTTTATTCTTAATTGATACGAAAGGAAAAACCACTAGATTTAAATACACTTTCATTAGATTAGTAAATATTTCTTGCGAGATGAATCTTATAATTATCCTGACCAGAAAAGAGCTTGGGCGGATCTGTGGGAGAAAATTGTTTGAATTTAAAATTCTTTGAGCGTTAGAACCAAATTTTCCGATAGCCCTAAATTTGTAGCTTACGCTCAAATCTCTATTTTTCCATAGAAGTGAATCATGATAGGTTTTATGAATAATTCTTGCTATTCTGCTACGAATAATAAATTTATTTTTTATTCCTAATGAACTATTTTGTAAAGTGAATAAATAATAAATTTTCATTCCTTTAGTCTTTAGAGTTGGGATTAAAAGCTCTTCGAATTCCTTGTAAGGTTTTTCATCATTTATGAGAATTCCAATGTTTTTTGAATTTAACATTGTAGTTTCAAACATAAGCAAGCATACCAAGCAATTTTAATCAAAAGTGTTTTGTGATCTGTGCTAGCAATCAATGGCCATGATTTCTTTATAAACCTATTCTAGAAATAGGCTATAATGATTAGTATGTTCCCGGCCGATGCCAAAATCATTGCTGAAATTGGTAATTCGCACGAGGGCAGTCTCGGAATTGCATTTAGTTTCATTGACATGGCAGCCCGAGCTGGGGCTGAAATTGTTAAATTCCAAATGCATTTACCAGAGTTTGAATCTACTAAAGATGAGCCTTTTCGCGCGGATACTTTTTTACAAGATGCAAGTAGGTGGAATTATTGGAATCGAGTCGGATTTAGTTTAAATGAATGGATTTTAATTAAAGAACATTGCGACCATAAAAAAGTTGAATTTATGTGTACGCCATTTTCGCTGGAAGCTGCAAGAATTCTTTGGGAAAATAAACTTATTAAACGATGGAAAATTGGTTCAGGCGAAATTTCAAACCTGCCTCTATTAGATTATGTTTTTAAAACAGGCGCAGAAGTTTTGTTATCGACAGGGCTAGTAACGCAGAATGAATTAGATGATTTAATTAATTTTATTGGTGAAAATTATGATATAGATTCCCTTGTTGTCATGCATTGTGTTAGTCAATATCCTGTAGGACTAGAGAAATCTTCTTTACACTTAATCAATTTCTTTAAAGAGCGTTATCAATGTAGAGTGGGCTACTCCGATCATTCAGGAAATATTTCTACAGCTTTGAGAGCCTTAACACTACCAATTAGTTATTTAGAAGTTCATTTAAAACCTAATGATTTATTTTTTGGACCAGATGTCACGTCCAGTTTGACTTATGAAGAGCTTGAATTCCTATTTAAATTTAAGCGTGATTTAATATTGATTGAAAAAGCATTAAAGTCTAGAGATGAGCTTTTTGAGGAATCTGAAAGTACTGCAAAAATTTTTCGAAAAGGACTATATTGGTCTCGAAATTGTGGTATCGGTACCATCATCTCTGAGCGGGATATAATCTTGCGTAAGCCCGAACAAAATATAAGTGGCTTTGACCTTAACAAAGTGATTGGGAAAGAATTGATAAAGAATGTGGAAGCAGGCGCTCCCATTAAAAGTGAGCATTTTAAATAGTTTATGCCAAGTAAAATTAACGTATTCGTTACTGCAAGGCCTAGTTGGTCTAGAGTAAAGAGTTTGGTTCTAAATTACGTTAAAATTGCAGGACCGGATTCGATTATCGTGTCCTTAACTGGCCCTGCCTTATCCAATAGGTACGGAAACATACAGGCACAAATTCCTCCTGGCATTAAAACAAGGGCTTTCCCAACTTTGAAAGAGAGCTCTGATTTATCTTCAATAGCAATTACTAGTCTTGATGGTGGGATTGCTGCCTGCCAAAGTTGGGCGAACGAACGTCCAGATGCCGTTCTGGTAATAGCGGATCGAGTTGAAACCTTAGGAATTTCTTTGGCTGCTGCAAGTATGCAAATTCCACTTATTCATCTGCAGGGTGGTGAAATTTCAGGTTCAATCGATGACAAGATCAGAGACACAAATTCAAAACTTGCAGATTTACATCTTACAACGAATGAGCAAACGAAAAATAATTTGATCGCTTTAGGTGAGTCATCTGAAAATATTAGAGTTATAGGTTGTCCATCAATTGATATTTTACACGAAAGAAGTATTATTAAACAATCATTACTAGGTTTAGCTTCATTGTACGGTGGAGTAGGAGCTGAATTTTCAACAAATCTAGATTATGGAATCATCTTGTTTCATCCTGACACGCTAAATTACGAAGAGAATAGTGACTGGATAAGTTTCATTTACGAAATGATCGATAGTACAGATCTAAATTGGTTTTGGTTTTGGCCGAATCCAGACTTCGGCTCAGATGTTCTAGCCAAAACTTTACGTGAACGTCGTGAGCATTCCCAAACTCGAAGAATAAGATATATTCGGAATTTAACTCCTGAGATGTTCATGGATTTAGCATTAAGCTCTAAAGTAATGGTAGGTAATTCAAGTTTTGGAATTCGTGAAGCAGCATTTATTGGTTTGCCAGTTTTAAACTTAGGGAAAAGACAAATGGGGAGGGAGCGCGCACTAAATGTTTTAGAAATAATTACTCCTAAAAGTTTTGTCAGTGAAATGAATTCACATATTAATAAATTCTTCCCCTCTTCCAGCATCTATGGATCAGGAAGTTCTGGTCAAATGGCTGCGAACTATTTATTAGAATGGACGCCCCGACTGAAATTAAGGAAATAATTGAGGCAAAAAGCACGCATATTGATTGACCCAAGTCATTCTAAATGGGTTCTTGGTGGACTATTCAATGAAATAAGCCAAACAAATTTAGATTTTTTTTGCTATCCGCAAGAAATTTACCGTTTAAAAAGTTTAAGTTTATTCAAATCAATCTTTACAGTAGTTAGTCTGAGTGTTCGTAGGCCTCCGATAATTTTCTCGTCGCTTACTCCGTTTCAGAATTTTCTAAAATTAAATCCTTTTAATTTAAATTTAAAATTTCTTTGGTTAACTCATTTTGAAGGCGTACCTAACAAAAGAATCATTGGTACGCTAAATAAGGCAAATGTTATTTTTGTTCACTCAAATTCAATCAAGAGTAATTTGCAAGAACTTGGCGTTGTTTCAAAAATTATCCCAGTCATTGGTGCTGTAAATCCAGAATTATTTATTCAAATGTCTACCTCAGGGAATAGAATTGCCTGGGTTGGAACAGCTGCCGATCGAAAGAATCCAGAAATGTTGTTGCGATTTGCTCTGCATAATTCAGACTTAAACTTCCGAGTTCTCGGCAAAGATTGGCAGAAGCATCTTGTCTTTCGTCAATTAAAAAATATAAACAATATTGAGTATGTCGAGATAGATTCAAAGATAAAATCAATGGATTTTGAAGGATGTTCTCATTACCTGATGCTAAGTAAAGTTGAAGGTGGACCGATCTCACTTCTAGAGGCACTTGCTTCCGGATTAATACCTGTTTGCGCTCCTGTCGGAATTGCACCAGAACTGCTATCTAAGTGCGGTTATGAAGACCAGTTATTAGGAACTGAGTACAACTTTGCTACAATTAGAGAAAAGTGTATGAAAACTTACTCCATCGCGCACAGAGAAAAGGTAGCTAAGTACATTAATTCTTATTCTGTAACACGTTTAAGTAAAATTATTCAATCTGAAATTCAGAAGATTTATACTTGAATTCTTTAAGCATATCCTACGGAAATTTCAACAATGATTTTTCATAACAAAGAACTTATCTGTTATGCACTGCGTAAATACTTTTAGTTTAAGTGTAGAGTACTATTATAAATCGAATCATGGGAGATATGCTTGAAACACGTTGCTCTTATTCCTGCTAGAGGAGGTTCAACTGCCATAAAGAATAAAAACTTGCAAGAAATTAATGGAAAAAGTTTGGTGAAAATTGCATGGGATCAATGTAATAATTCAGAAATTTTTGACCAAATTCTGATTAGTACTGACTCAAAAGAAATCGCAAACGAAGTGGAAGGTGGTAATGATTTTAATAATGCTGAAGTTGATTCTATAACTAAAATTTCGGATATAGGATTTTTGCATAAAAGGAATTCGGATGATGCAGGTATTTACAGCTTAATAAGTGAGTTAACATTTAAAATTGCTAGTCTAATAACTCACGAACTTTTATGGATTATTCAACCAACCGCACCATTTAGATCAAAAAACGAATTTGAAGAATTAAAATTAATAACTGAGAGGGAGCTAGAGTGGTCTAGTATTATTAGTGTTAAAGATGCAGAGACTGTTCACCCTTTAAAAATGTTTTTTTTAAACCACTTTCTATCACCAGTAATAACCTTGGACATCGATGATAGTCAGCCTAGACAGTTACTTCCTAAAGTTTGCATTAAAGATGGTGCATTTTATATCTTGAAGGCAGAGAATCTAAAAAATAGAATTTTTCTGGGAGACAAAATTCTTCCATTTATAAGGAGCACTGACATAAACGTAAACATAGATAACCCTGAAGATCTAGAAATAGCACGCTTTTTATATAAAGATTACACATAAAAGTTTGTAGCTCGCATTCTATCCAGTTTAAACGTAAGAATTCTGACCTTTCTTCACTATCAAGAGATTAAATTCTAATATTTGTAGCTTAAATGATCCATCTGAACTTTATTCCTTAAGAATATCAGCTCGTGTATGCTTTTAATTATGATGCTGAAGAACTATTTCAAAGAAAATAAATTAGGCATTTATCTAGTGCCACTGGTGCTCGTTTTGCAAATTCTTAGCACGCTACAAACGAATAAACCAAGATTTTTCTGTGGACCTGTTGTTACTAAGTTTGACCACTTTCACATTAGCGTACTTTGTGACTCGTCCCATTATCTTTTGGATGCTCAAAATTTGAAAAGGCTTTTTTTTTACTCAATAGACCCTAGTAATTTTGGCTCGCCTTTGCAAGACAGACCTCTAGCCCCATTATTAGCAAATTTTATATCCTTTTTAATAAGGCAGATACCTGGCCTTGACTCTTATGAAAAATATACAGGAGAAGACAACCTAACAATATCGTATAGTTTAAGCGTTTATCTTGCTTATTTAGTTCTAAATTTTCTTATTTTGTATTCAACAATAATTATTGCTCTAACAACAATCAAATCTAAATCGATAGGGATAAATTGTATAATAGTCGTATATTTATCATTCAATCAACTTACACAGAATTATTTTTGGATCCCTAATACAGTGCTTATGAATAATTTGTTTGCAGTGGTGATTGTAAGATTTCTTAGATACTATAATTCTGAAAACGAAAAGAGGTCCTTGAAATATACCTGCCTTTTTACATTTCTCGGACTTTATTATCCTCTTTTTTTCTTTGGTGCCATTTTAATACTTTTACTTAATATCATTTCGAAAAATTATGCATTGGCTTTGATTTTGACTATATTTCCCTTCTCAATATATACATTTTATATATTTATCATAAATTCATATGGTGAGTACGTAAATAACCCCAGCAAATCTGGTTATTTTTCATTGTTTTTGGATGTAAATAATGAGGCTGCCTTCTTCCCGATGGTATTAATAGAAATAGAAGGGTTGCTGTCGAGTTTTTCAATAATTCAAATATTCTTTTTTATCTGGGTTTTGTTTTCTTGGAAATTGAACTATAAATATACTTTAATTTTTTTTATTTACCTTGGGTATATTTTCAGTTTAGGTGTTTTTGACTACCGCTACAATGTTGGCTTGTCAACATATTTGTTTTTAAGTTATTTAGCAAGTGCCAATCTAAATGCTAATAAAATGTTAGATATATTGAGAGTGACTGGCGCTTTAATCTATATGATCTTTGCTTTTTTATTTACTGGTTTTACATACTAAAGTACTTTAAAATTGGTTTGATTAAGAGTTTTGTGGTGTTAGTTTTCAAAATCTGATTTGTTAAGCGGTTTTATCTTTTGCAGTTACAATAAACTAAAGTTAAATATCTATACTATTAGTTTGAAGTGCGCCCGCAGGGATTCGAACCCCGAACCTTCTGATCCGTAGTTGGCTAGTAAATCTGAGCTTTTAGTTCCCTAAAACTCACCTTTACTTGCCTATC
>Ga0209550_10007511_pt1 | contig 10090 bp, 9 predicted proteins | sample LauGreSuBDMM15SN_2_FD_187567 | JGI IMG/M metagenome (GOLD analysis project Ga0209550, IMG submission 187567) | Freshwater lake microbial communities from Lake Michigan, USA - Su13.BD.MM15.SN (SPAdes) (version 5) | ecosystem: Environmental > Aquatic > Freshwater > Lake | place: Lake Michigan, USA... | reverse complement strand
CATGAAAAAAACCAATCCATCCCGCACGACCATGCTGCCCATCACTGCCTTTTTTGATCAAAAGGCCAAAGCCGCCCTAAGCAAGTCTGCCAATAGGGTGGCTGACCTGCGTTTTTTTGAGCACGTGCTGGCAAGGCTCAAGGCAGGTGAGGACCTGACAAGAGAGCTAGCTGCGTTTAAAAAAGTCGATACTAAGGAAGCGATTAAAGCAGTCCATCAGCTGATCAAGGCCTGCAAAGACGACTTGAAGTTAGGCTACTGGGATATTAAGAGTAAAAAAATTACGACCAAGGTAAGGGCTGAATTGATAAGCGGTGAACTAGTTCCTCGTTACACCGTTGACTATAAAGTGGCAATTAAGAGTGGCGAAGTATCCATTCGGGTTGAAACTGCTGGTGTTACCGCAGAGATCCATCTAAACACTAAAAAATGCCGAGCCGTGTCAGAAGAGCAGGCTCAAGATGATGTGATGAAAGAGCTTGTGATGGCTGGATTGAATTGATAACTATAAATTTGCAGAGGTTTTTAAATTAAGCTGTAGAAAATCCTTTAGTTCAAATGTGTAGGGTGTAAATTCTGTATATTCATTAACATTACTTTTGATTTTATCGATAGCAGTAGCTATATTCGTGATCATGTCTGTTTTATTAAATTCATATTGAATAATTTTTGAATTTGAAATCCAATGGTTAAAATTTTCAAATCCGGACTCGCTTATGGGATCTCTGATTTTCCAACGAATTATGTTAGATGTGAAAGTAACACTAACTCCTTCTTGGATCCCAACACATCCAGAGCTCCCACAGCTGCATGTAAAGATATAGTATTCCCCTTCGGCATACAAACTTTCAACTAGGCTAGATAAACAAACGGCATATTGTGGGTTTATCCCAATATCATCAATCTTAATTCTTTGCGTTACTCCACGGATTTTTCCATCAAGCTTCTCAGACCTGGTGTCCAATATTAATTCGAATGAATTTGTGATACTCATTTTAATTTTTTAAATTAAACCTTTGAACTCTGCTAATGATAATCCAGATCATATCCTTCCCCCTCCCAACCCCCAGTTAGCCAAGCTAAATCAATGGTAGACAGCACACCAAGCGCTGCAAATATGCCAGAGGCTACCAAGTTAGATAGAAGCATGATGGATTCTGTCAAAGCGGTTGGACCTGATTCAGTAGCGGTCCAACCGGCTGATGGTACGCAAAGGCAAATAGGTTTGGTGGTATCGAAAACCCCTGAGTATCTTGCAAAGCGTGCTGAAGCCCTTAATAAACCGCGCGCAGTTATTGGCCAGGTTTCGGTTGAGTAAGTGGTTGAAAAAAGACACGAATGTCGGACATGATTGTTGACAAAAATCACTTAAAGTCTTTATAATAAATCTTACATGTAGAGGGGGCGAAAGCCTACAGCAACCGGTCCATAGGACAACGGTGCTCCGCTTATAGCGAATGTGATCTAGCGTTGACTAGATAACTAAACGAAAAGCCCCTCTTTGGGGCTTTTTTCATTTCTAAGCCTATGTTCTTAAACAATTTGAATCCCGAAGGAGGGAAAAAGAGTTATAGAGCACAACTAAATTGCCGTGTTGGTGATCTTGCTATGACTGTCCGATTCAATCAGTTAGAAAATGTTGGAATCATCGTTTAAATAGTCGGTGTTTGTATGTATTTAGATGAGCGGGAAGGTTTTGAGCATCCCATTCATATTTGGGACGTAGATGCTGTTTGTAAGGATAGTCATATTGCCTAGTATTCGGATGAACCAATACCGGATGCGTTTTTACAACCGATTACACCTCCAATTAATGAGGAGGATTTACTAAGGGCTGAAGCCTTAGAGGAGGAAAGAAAGAGTAAGTGAAGGTTGTTATATAGGGGCGGAGTTATTCCAAATTGTCAGGCCCGACATTTTGTCAAACTGGCTAAAAAGGAGGGTGTTATGCATATTACCTATGTCAAAATTAGTCTACATAAATTTAATGATTCAGATCTCAAAAAGAAGTTGTTAACATTAAGAGATCGCTTTATTCCATTAGCTTTATATCGGGATGAGAATAATTATCTAGCTGAAGCAATTGAATTTCAGGGCCGCTATTTCTATCGTATTAATGGAGTTACAGTTGAGGCAGCGAAATATGAGTATGAACAGGCTATTAATAATCCTCAACTCTATTACTTCTCATCAGCACTAAAGTTGCATCATCGTGTTAAACATGCTAGAGATTTGGGTTTAGGGTTAAATTGGCCAACCAAGGATGCAGCACCAATTAATATTTTTGAATTGGGTAAGTAAATGACTACAAACGAAAAGAGAAAAGTGCATCCGCTGTTAGTGCGGGCTTATCGAGAAGCAATCTACATCGTTAATGAGGGAGAGGAGGCGATTAGCTTGAAGGTAGGCGAGGTTAATCATGAATTAGCTAAATTGATACGCTTGCGTAAGGTTCAGACTGCTGCAGTGTTAACTGCATATAATCCTTATAGTCAGCTCAAATCTCTTGAGGAAAATGAATCTTCACAAGAAAAACTTATAAATGCACTATCCCATAAATCAATAGCATTTATCAATGCTATCGGTACAGATGCAAAAGGAGGGTGGGATTCAGAACCAAGTGTATTGGCGCTAGGTATCTCTTTGCAAGACGCTGAAATACTGGCTGACGAGTATGGACAGAATGCGTTTATCTGGATTAATAATGCAGATAGCTTTATAAGTCTACGATTACGTTTTGATATTGATTTACCTAGCGATAATGAAATTAAGGAATGGATAGAAACCTTATCAGTACACTTAAAAGATTATGCTCTAAGCCTGCCATTGCATGAGCAGGCGCTGATTCTAAGTACTCCAATTCATGAACAAGAGCATTGGTTAAATCCTAATGGCTGGGATTTGAATAAAGCTTGGCCGTTAGCAAGGCCCGATGGTACCGCAATGGGTGTAGGCACTGAAATGGATAGAGTATTTAAATTGATTGCCGCTGGTATTCAAAGGATTTATTGATGACTGCGCCTTATGATCGATCCGGTCTTATTGCTTTAATCCGCGAAGAGTTTCAATTAGATTGGAACGGAATACACGGAGCGAATCATTGGGCAAGAGTTTTACATCACGGTAAAAATATTGGGCAAATCCGAAAGGCTGATTTGTTGGTTGTTGAGTTATTTGGTTTTTTGCATGATAGTTGCCGCCTTAATGATGGTAGGGACCCTAAGCATGGAGAGAGGGCAGCAGAGTTTGTTCATGGTATTCATGGGGACTTCTTTCAGCTAAAGCCACAGCAGCTAGATAAACTTTGTTATGCAATGCGTCATCACTCTGGCGGAGAGGTGTCGATTGAAGAAACGATTCAAACATGCTGGGACTCGGATAGATTAGATTTGGGAAGGGTCGGAATTTTCCCAAGCCCTAATTATCTTTCACAACAAGCTTCAATATTTATTGACTTAGCTTATGAGTGGAGCATAGGTTGAACGATGAATCAAGCTCAATCACCTCTCCAAAAGGGAACTTTTTTAATTCAATACTCTTTTTGAAGGCAATCCAAATAACTGGAAAATTTGGTTGAATTTCTGGGAATTTTCCATACCCATCTGTTGCGTAAATTAGAATAGGCAGAGAGACAAAATGCTGTTCTTTGATCCAATCAAAGACGGGCTTAAAATCAGTGCCCCCTCTTCCTAAAACCGTTACTTTTTTTGGCGCAGGCGCATAGTCTTCTGACTCATACTCTTGAATATGTTGAATCTTGGCATCACATTGGATGACTGTTAATTGAGATGGAAAAATATCTCTATAGTTTTGAACCTCAATAAATACCTTAGATAATTCACTATCTGGTACCGAGCCTGAGGTGTCAATTGCCAAGACTACATGACTCGGAACATCCAAGGCTACTGAAGGTAGATAGATATTTCTCCAAATATGTTTTTTTGAAAATGGATAAGTCTTCCAGTCGCCGCGTATTCTTTCAAATAGCCACCTACGCAGCAAAGTTTTCCAGTCAACTCTTCTTGAATCAGCAAGGTGTAATTCTTGATTAAATTTCCCAGCGCTGTTACCTTTTAACTTTTCGGTCAATTCCCCAAGCAGGCTTTGACGTAGCTCCTTCCTTTCTTGTAGATCGGGGCTAAATTTATCTCTATCATTTGCTGTTCTTATATCATCCGGCAAGAGAATGTCTCCTGATGGCGAGATAATAATTGGAGATAATTCTGAAGAGCTTATGCCAATTGAAGAGATGATTTGATATTTTTTTATTAGCTCATCATCGACATATATTTCATCATAAATTCGCTCTGCCGATAAATTTGTAAAGACTCTTGCTTTATAGCCATCTTTAGGAAGATTGAAGCCGCAAGTATCTAAAAGTAAATTAATTGCATGATCGCAGGCAATGTTCCAAACATGATGGTTTCTAGATCCAATTCGATCACTATGACCAAAAACTACATGTAGAACCTCGTGAGCAATTAAGCCAATCAGTTCTTTTTGCGTTAGTTTAATTACCCATTCAGAGTTGTAAAAAATATGATAACCATCCGTTGCCATCGTTTGACACCAACCGGATGCTGTGCAATCCTTAAATGGCAGTCGCATTACTGCCGTAGCCAGAAAATGATGTTCAAGTGCTAGCAGTATGCGAGCATTAAGCAGTCTCTCTGAAACGCTAAGAGACGAAAAGTTTTGCATGCTTTTTGATAAACGCTTTGTAACCAGACTCATTTATAAAGGTAACAGAACCCTTAACCATATCTCTGGCCATAACTACTCCAAATTCAGCTGGTAATCTGCTTAGTAAGATTGAAGCAGCAGTTCGAATATTCTGGTCTTTAGCGCCATATGCAAACCAAGACGTAAGAGCGTAGATATCACCCAATTCAGTTGGCAGTTTAGCGTTAGAGGGGTCTGCAACGATATCTAAATAGTCCTTTTCACTCAAACTTTTCTGTATATAACCTTTAAATTCAGTGGCGGCAGCCTCTCCAATAATCCCTGGTGCAACATCGCTGACATTTTCAATGCCTCCAAGAGTTGCAATGACATCAGAAAGCATATGCCAAGATCTTGGTGTTGGGTATGCAGGAGAACCAGGAGTTGGCTCACCAAGAAGTAACTGAGGCCTAAAAGCAATAAATGCAAGTATCAGATGATGAAGGCCAGATTCAATGCCCCAATTACGCCAATCTAAAATATCAGTATCAAAATCAAGATGGATAAAGCGATTAGCTAGTGCTGAAGAGAGCCTAAAGACTACTGACTGATCACCCTGCCGGTTTCCGGCAGCAACAATCCACCATTTATCTGGTAGCCTGTATTCACCAATTTGACGGTCCAATACTAATTGGTAGAGACTTGCCTGTACCAGTGGTGGGGCAGCATTAATTTCATCTAAAAATAAGATTCCTGGCTTATCCGATTCTTTAGGGAGGAAGTCTGGCGGGCACCAAATAGCATGGCCATCACTTATTGCGGGAATGCCTCTTAAGTCGGTAGGATCTAGTAGGGATGCGCGTAAATCTATTACTGGTAGATCTTCGCTCTTTGCTAATTTCTTAACAATAGCACTTTTACCTACTCCTGGAGGACCCCATAAAAAAGCAGGCCATTTTTGATTTCTTAAAGACGTTAATACATCATAAATTCTAGAGGGCTTCATAGATTAATCTCAATGAGTAAGTATGGCAGAACATCTCACTATATCTCTTAAGTTATTAGGTAAGAACCAATTAAACAATTTGGAGCATTCAATTGATAAATCGATATCTAAACTTACGCTATCAATATCTGTGTAAGCAATTCTATTCTCGTACTTAAAAAATGGCGAAGGAGAGTCATGTCGGTCAGACCATAATTTATATGAGTTATTGGTATCTATCAGATCAGGAATCTTGAATAGAAAAAATTTCTTATCTGAAGAGTGTCTAATAAAAAGCCAATGGCTATTTACATGTGCTGCCGATAATTGCAAAACGGCCTCTGCAGATTTTGGAATTAAAGATAGCTGTGTTTGGCTAATATTGGAAAAATTGAACGTATTAAAAAGTGTTTCACGTTTGCTAATAGGATCAATCAAATAAGCATCATAATGATTTTGAGCATTAAAACCAAAATCACTTGTTAATAAAAATATCGGGTAAGAATCAATTTGGATTCGTATATTTTGAATTACTGTTTTGAATCTAGCTATTTTCTCAATGTAGTCAGTTTTATAAAAAGATCTACATTCAAGTAATGTTTTATTTTCTTTAATTTTTTTCGGAACTACGTCGAAGTAGTCTATATAATTGGGTGTTAATTCTAGGTAGCCCGCATCAACGAATGAATCTTTACTGTATATCTTGATGGATCTATCAGAAAGTAACTTAAATCCACGATCCAATTGATTAATGCTCGACAGAAAAAGAAGAATAAAATTTTTATCAAGGTTATCTATTTGAAATTTAATAATATCGCTTTTTCTAGAATGATTGCTATATTTTTCGAAACCAGCAATTAATTGCTTTAATAATTTAGAATTATTTGAGGAAATTTTTGATTCAATCCACTCATCTATATTGCTTGCTAGTGACGTTCCATTAAGAAGAAAGCGAGCTTGCAAGATGGCCGCAAAGCTAACCTGAACGGTATCAGTCTTTTTTTGCATTTGTTTTTTTATGTACAGAGTTTATAAAGTCAATTCTTCCTTGAATTGAAGACTTTGTGACTGGTTTTCCATGCCAGGTAGGCTCTTGGTCGTGCTCAATTCTATGAGCCGCTGCGCGCACTGATTTTCTATATTTCCTGTTTACTGAAATTCCATCATTAACAACGAGGCCAGTAACTGATTGACGTCTGCCGCGTCTAAATATGTTGGTTTTAACGGGATCAATTTTTAATCCAATTTTGTTTAAGGAAACCCCGGCTAATCCAATCAGCTTTATTGCCTTATCGTCTCCAGAAAAAGTTAAATCATCAGCATATCTTGTGTAAGAGCAATTTAAATTAGAGGCAGCTTTGAAGAGTACTTCATCTGTCTTATATAAAACAATGTTTAAAAGGGCTGGGCTAGTTGGAGCGCCCATGGGAAGCGAGCCTTCTTTTGAACAGATATCAGTAAGAATGCTGACAGCTTCAATTCCCACATGATTCTCTAAAGAGTTTTTTAAGGCTTTATATATAAGCGGCCATGAAATACTGGGAAAGCAATTAGCTACATCGCAATTTGCAAGGATTTTTTTATTGGTATGAGGGAATGCGTTTGTGATAATTGATTTTCCGAGGCGAAAGCCGTTTGCAGCCGGATGTACTCTTACTCCATTAATAAGATTTGTTAAAACAGATTTTTGAACTTTTTTTAAAATAGGAGATGGAGCAGTAATTGTTCTCTTTTTCCCATTCTTCTTGGGTATTTCAAAGCTACTATAAAGATGATTAAGTTTATTCCCTGGTTTAGCGTCTCTCTTTGAGGTCGACATGATTGCCGCTAAAGGCAATGTCACAGATTTATCGAGATGGCTAATGAGGGATAGGTAACCACGTTGTCTAGATCTAGGTGGAAGGTATTCACAGGCTGCAGTGGCGGCATTCTTAAAATCAGACTTGGTCCAGAATTCCTGAAGTTTTTTCAGGTTTTTTGGACTTCTTCTTACGCATATAATTGTGGCGATTTTATCAAGATCGTCTTCAAACTCTTTAAACGGTTTCTTATTTTTAATTCCAACATAATTAATTAGATAGGGATGTAATTTCAAATTATTTAGAAATTCACCTGCATTCATCCTATGGAAATTTTTTGCGCGCAATGAAAGTCGAAATTGCTCATCTTGGACATGATCAATAATTGTTCCCCATAAATTATTAGGGAAACTCGTTTCATTTAACAGTGCCGCTGTTTGATCTGAGCTTAGTGATTTAGCAAGGTATTTCCCACCTACATTGCATAATTCTGTATATGTAAAGGCTAGCTCGGCCCACTCACGAAACCTATAACGTTGCTCTGTAGCATATGGTCTTAATTGTGATAAGTAGTGCAGTAAGTTTTTGGTGAGGATACCCGCTAAGCAAGTGTTATAAGCTAACGGTTCAATTATGTCTGACTTATTTAAATAAGCAATCAAGTCTTTTGCGTCTTCTGTGCTCGAATGATCTATACAAGAAACATCATTCGATGATCCAAAGTACTTTATCAATTTTTGAGAGTATTTGTTACGATAATAGCTACCACAGGATTTGAATAGTCCTATCAATACAGGGTATTTACCTTCTATTAAGAACGGCAGAAGATCATCAAAATAATCTCCACTTCTTATCAGGCTTGAAATTTTGTCAACAACTAATTTACTAGGCTCCTTGCTATTTGCGTTTTCAAGTAATTGGGGAAGTAACTTAATTGCAACTTTGTCTGGAATATAAGTTAATGCATCATAAATACCACCTTTGATAAGATTATTTTTTTCTACTTCTGTCCAAGTCAGGCGAAGTAGTGACAAATCTTTCGGATGAATCTCTGAAATTTGTAACTTTTTTTCAATAAGTAAATTTGAAATATTTTTTGCTGAGGCGCCGAAATAAGTAACTAGTTTCTTACTTTCGCACAGTTTTTGTAGTTTTATTAAGGACTTGGTATTTAGATGTTCCCAACTCTTGACTTTGGGATATACATACTCAGCTATTTTTTTTCTCAGTATTGGTTTGAATCTTGATACTAATTCACCTTGATAGTGGATGATTTTGATAGATTCAAGCAGTTCACTAGCCTTATACAGCTCCCTTCTTTGAATACAGCGAATTATTGAAAATAAAATAAGTACAAGTTGATTCTGATTTTTTAAGATGGCATTTAAATTCTCAAGCTCTTTTTCCCTGTTATCTATTTCAATAGTAAGTTTAGTAAATAGATTTATATCGGATACCAGCATCATTTTTTCGCTTATTGACAAATTATCGTAGGAGTTTTTGTCAATTCGATTGCACAATTTTCTATCGACTTTGTTTGCGATAAGATTATTGACTTCTCTTTGCCAGGCTAATCTTGAAATCTTTTTTGTTATCTGCGGAAACCTAATTAAGTCTATGGTATTAATTTCACTAAGATTTTGAGTCGCTAGCCAGTATCTAAAATTCAAAGCCGGTGTTATTCCTTCAATAACCTCTATTGTTGGTATTTCAGTGAACTTCCCCTTTATTAATGTCTTTAGGCCAGTCTTTGATAAATTTGATTTGCATATAGAAGTCTTGATTCTGTTGATTTCATCCTCATGCGATTTATTTATTTTTGTCGAGTTTAAAAATGCTCTCCATACGGCCATAAGAAGAAGTGGATCATCATAAGCAACAGCAATCATATTCTGGAAAATCGTCTCTTCATTTATTCCAGCGCACTTCTGAAGCAATGCATTTCGCAAGCTATTTACTTTAATTGATAGAAGCTTTTCTAGTTGCTTGTTAGCGTCTTGAGCGTGTGGATTAATCTGTCCAAATACTTCAATGAAGTTTATTTCTTCAATTGCTTTACTGAGTAAGCCTTTATTGAATATTTCCATTTGCTATGTAAGTTGTCCCGCCTGGTTACTATTCCATCTCGATTTCTCGTAACGTCGGTAAAACTGGCAGTCTTAAGGGAGTACTTGGTGCATTCTTGTGCTCCCCAGACTCCCTTAAGTCTGTCGGTTTTGCTGATCTTGCGAGTAATGCCTAACAACTTTTCAATCCTGGCGAATCACCAGGTGAGCCTAAATTCCAAGGCGGGACTCTTATATTCTTTATTTTTTTGATTCGACTGTCAAGTTTTATTTTATATATGGTTAAGATTTCTTTCTAGTATTAAAAATTATGGTGTTGTAGGGACTTTGATCAAAAGTCTCATTCGATAAGGTTTGTTTGGTGTTTAATGATTTAACGGGTCTGGCACATATATTCTTCGCAACGGAATAATTCATTTATGCCTCGAATTTAATCCTACCAAACTGTGAATACAGAATAAAAGTTACTTCGTGAATAGGACTTCGGATCCAAGGCCGAGTAATTAATAGCCTTATCGGGATGCCACACCCACTTACGAGCTTTCATACAGAGGAGTACTAAATTCTCTTCAATCTCC
>Ga0209550_10007509_pt1 | contig 10093 bp, 10 predicted proteins | sample LauGreSuBDMM15SN_2_FD_187567 | JGI IMG/M metagenome (GOLD analysis project Ga0209550, IMG submission 187567) | Freshwater lake microbial communities from Lake Michigan, USA - Su13.BD.MM15.SN (SPAdes) (version 5) | ecosystem: Environmental > Aquatic > Freshwater > Lake | place: Lake Michigan... | reverse complement strand
CAACAGTTTTTGAACCGATTGATGAATTTAAAGGCGATATCGCTCGGTCTTTATTTTACTTTGCGACGCGTTACGAAGATTTGATGGCCAATTTTTATACTTCTGCCTCTGTGCAGTCTAAAGATATGTTTGATGGAAGTACCAACCAAGTGTTTTCTCCTACATTTTTGAATATTCTTTTGACTTGGAATATTTTAGATCCCGTAAGTATTAAAGAAACCCAAAGAAACGATGCTATTTATGCTTATCAAGGGAACAGGAATCCATATATAGATAATAGTGATTATATCACTGCAATTTGGGGTTTGCCGTTGGGTATTTCTATTGCTGAAATTAACAAAAGCATTAGTATTTTTCCAAATCCAACCAATTCAAATAAAATCAATATTCAAGCGGGAGTAGCAATTGATGAAATTGATTTATTTAATTTGAATGGGCAGTTGATTTTGCACATCAACAAACCTGTTTTCAACAACGCAACTTATACTTTAGATAACTTGAAACAAGGTTTTTATTTATTGAAAATAGCGTCAAACAAGCAGTTTATTACAAAAAAAGTGATTGTAAATTAAGCTAAAAATTGGTTTAAAAATAGTGCGTCAATCTCTGAATGGGAAATGTTATAAATACATTTTCCATTTTTTATTACCAGCAATTGTGGTGATTGATGCACGACATCAAATTTTGAAGCGATTTCATTTGAGATGGCGCGGTTTTCAATTAAATCTAAAAAATAAGCATCCATTTTACCTTGAAGGTTGAATTCGTTTTCAAATTGTTTCAAAGCCATTCTGCTCACACTACAACGGGTGCTGTGTTTGAATATCACGACTGGTTTTTCTTCTGATGCAATAATTATTTCATTGAGTTGCCCTAAATCTTCTAAATTAATCCAAATTTGAATTAATTCCACTTGATTTTCATTTTCTGAACTTCCAAAAATATTTTTAAAAATACCCATTTTGTCTTTTTTTAGTCATTTTGTCCTAATACTAGCACTATTATCAAACTAATTTAGTAATTCATCTCCAAATTTTGAAGTGAAACAATGCTTAATAATTGATGAACCAAAGGTAATTAAACTATCATCAACAGCAAGTAACACTTGTGATAAAAAAAATCAAAATGAACCGCAATAAAATAAACATCAAATTACAATAAGGTTGTTCCTAAAACACTGTTTTTCGTCCTTGCAGGTTTCTAAAAATTCAAATTAAAATCCCTTTCGAGGAATTATTTTTTTTTTTTTTTAAAGTTACAAATAGTGAAATTCAAATTTGAATTAATAGGTTTGTTCTGCAAAAAATTACATACTATGCCACGGCAAAAAAAGCTTGTAATTCTCGTTTAAAATTTCACGAAAAACTCACTTTTCAGAATTTTTATTTTTTTAGATTTTTTGATTTTTCAAAATTTAAAAACTTGTCAAAATTTCGATGTTTTTAACGGACTTTATGTTTATTTTTTTAATTAACTTAAAATCAGTATTCTATAATAATATTTTTTAAAAAACATAAATTTAGGCAGAAAAAAAATAGGGTTTCCCTGCTCCGCAAAGTCTCCCGACTTTGCGGAATGTAAAAAATGAAAATTATAAATCCCTTTCGAGGTTTTTTTTTATTAGTAAAAATTCCTCTAAAACCCTGCTCCGCAAAGTCTCCCAACATTGCGGAATGTAAAAAATGAAAATTATAAATCCCTTTCGAGGGTTTTTTTTATTAATCAAAATTACATTAAAACCATAACTTTAAATTTACAATTGAAATCACTAAATTTGCATTTCAAAAATAAAACCATGGCACTTAAAAGCACAAATCCGACCAAAACTATAGCTTGGCAAAAACTACAACAACATTTTCACGAAATGGAAAATGTTCAAATGAAATCACTTTTTAGTGAAGACAATACAAGAACAGCACAATTTCACATCCAATGGAACGATTTCTTAGTCGATTTTTCTAAAAATAGAATCAACCAAACAACATTAGATTTATTGTTGGCTTTGGCAAACGAAGTGGATTTGAAGGATGCAATCACAAAATATTTTGAAGGAGACACCATCAATCAAACCGAAAACCGTGCAGTTTTGCACACTGCCCTAAGGGATTTTTCATCAAAAACAATTGAAGTTGATGGCGAAAATATTATACCAGAAATAGAAAACGTAAAAACCAGAATCAAAGTTTTTACCCAAGAAATCGAAAACGGAACGCGAAAAGGTTTCACGGGAAAGAACTTTACCGATGTGGTTAATATTGGAATTGGCGGTTCCGATTTAGGTCCCGTGATGGTTGTAGATGCTTTAAAATGCTATAAAAATCACCTGAACTTACATTTTGTTTCCAATGTTGATGGCGACCACGTCAACGAAATTATAAAAAACCTTAATCCAGAAACAACACTTTTTGTGATTGCTTCTAAAACATTTACTACGCAAGAAACGCTCACCAATTCTGAAACCATTAGAAATTGGTTCTTAAAATCAGCCAAACAAGAAGATGTCGCCAAACATTTTGTGGCGGTTTCGACCAATATCCAAAAAGTAACAGCTTTTGGTATCAATCCAGAGAATATTTTCCCAATGTGGGATTGGGTTGGCGGCCGATTTTCACTTTGGAGCGCAGTTGGATTATCAATAAGTTTAGCCGTAGGTTATGATAATTTTGAAAAATTATTGAAAGGAGCACACGAAATGGACAACCATTTCAAAACAGCCACTTTTGACAAAAACATTCCAGTAATGTTAGCTTTACTGAGCATTTGGTACAATAATTTCTTTGGTGCGGAGAGCGAAGCTTTGATTCCTTATACACAATATTTGCAAAAACTAGCACCTTATTTACAACAAGGCATAATGGAAAGCAACGGGAAAAGTGTAGATCGCGACGGCAATTTGGTAGATTATCAAACTGGAACAATTATTTGGGGCGAACCAGGAACGAACTCGCAACACGCCTTTTTTCAATTGATTCACCAAGGCACAAAATTGATTCCAACGGATTTTATTGGGTTTGTGAAACCTTTGTATGGAGACGAAGACCACCACAACAAGTTGATGTCGAACTTTTTTGCACAAACCGAAGCATTGTTGAACGGAAAAACAGAAAGTCAAGTAAAAGCAGAATTTGAAATAGCCAATTTACCTGCTGACAAAGCCAATTTTCTTTTACCATTCAAAATTTTTGAAGGTAACAAACCAACCAACACGATTTTAATTCAGAAATTAACTCCAGAAACTTTAGGTTCGCTAGTGGCGTTGTACGAACACAAGATTTTTGTGCAAGGTGTAATTTGGAATATTTTCAGTTACGACCAATGGGGAGTGGAACTGGGCAAGCAATTGGCGTCTTCTATTTTAGAAGAAATTGAAACTTCAACAGTCAAAAATCATGATAATTCAACCACTTTTTTGTTGAATTATTTTCTAAAAAACAAGCAATAAGACAAATCTTAATATAAGTTTAAATCCTAAAAATTCAATTTGCGGCACAATTTCGACTAGTTTTTAGGGTTTTATTCTTATATTTGACTTTCAAAAAATTAAAAATATGTATTTATTTATTCAAAAGTTCCACTCTGGCTGGGCTTATTTAGTGCTAATTCTATTGGTTGTGACGGTTTTAAATGCCGTGAGAGGATTTCTTTCTAAAAAAGAATTTGGTGCCAACGATAGAAAAATTGCCCTTATTACCCTCATTTTTTGCCACATTCAATTGTTAGTAGGTTTGGTTTTATATTTTCAATCTCCAATTGGTTTTAATTTGATTAAAAGTGTCGGCATGTCAGGATTAGATGCCGCTACAAGATTGACTGCTGTTGAACATCCCTTTACAAATATAATTGCATTGACCTTGATTACAATTGGTTGGTCGAGACACAAAAAATTAGAATTGAGCACAGCAAAATTCAAATCTTTTATGATTTTTTACGGCATTGGATTAGCTTTAATTTTATCGATGATTCCATGGCATTTATGGTTTAAATAAGACCCAAAACTCCAAAAAAATGGAGTTTTTTTTATTTTAGCAAAACACTTATTTACCAAGAAAAAATCTAACTTATCAATCATGATTGTAACCAAAAAAATAGCTTCAATATTACTACTTATAGTGGTGCTTTCAGTTTCCTTTTCTTTTACAGGATTGCCGAAAATGTTTTTTCAGCAACCAAAAGTTGTTGCAAAAGATACCATTAAAAAACCTGCTGCCATCGCAGATAGTTTAAATTTAGTTAACAAAACCAAACTTATATTATTCAAGAAAAATGCGCATGCGTCCTACTATGCAGAGAAATTCAACGGTAGACGAACCGCAAGCGGACGAAGATTTGACAATTCAAAATACACCGCAGCACACCGAAAACTTCCTTTTGGAACAAAGTTAAAAGTAACGAATGAAGCCAATGGAAAATCAGTAGTTGTTGAAGTTACTGACCGTGGACCATTCACTAAAGGACGCGACATCGACTTGACCAAAAAAGCGTTCATGCAAATTGCTTCTGCTCGTTACGGCGGTTCATTAAAAGTAACAATTGAGTTAATTAAATAGTCTGTTGATGAAAAAGCACTTCAAAATATTTGTTTTTTTAATTGCACTTTCGGTTTTATCAGCATCATGTTCCTCGTCAAATGTCATAAGAACGACAAAATCAGCACCTTCTAATTCAAGTAGAAAATTTTTCAAAAAAGAAGTAGAAGTTTCCTATTATGCAGATAAATTCAATGGACGAAAAACAGCAGACGGAACAACATTCAGCAACAGCAAACTAACCGCTGCCCACAGAACTTTGCCTTTTGGAACAAAATTAAAAGTGACTAATCTTGCCAATAATGAATCTGTTGTTGTAGAAGTTAACGACCGTGGGCCACAAAAAACTAGCAGAGAACTAGACTTGTCGAAACGTGCTTTTATGGAAATTACCGATAACAAAAACCACGGGCTTTTAAAAGTAAAAATCGAGATTATAAAATAACCTTACCAATTTTTAAAAGGATTTTGGCTTAAATAAGCGTTGTAGTACCGTTCATCGTTGGTTACTTCCTCCCCTAGCCAATTTGGTTTTTCAAAGGTTTCATTTTCAGATGAAAGTTCAATTTCAGCGATAATCAATCCTTCGTTTTCGCCAAAAAATTCATCCACTTCAAAAGTATGGTTACCCACTTTTATTTCGAATCTGATTTTGTCAATTTTTCCACCTTCACATAAATTTAAAAGTAAAAGCGCTTCTTCAACCGGAATTTCTTTTTCCCATTCAAAACGGGTCATTCCACCCTCATTTCCTTTTCCTTTTATGGTTAAAAATCCTTTTTCGCCTTTGATTCTCACCCGAACCGTTCGCTCAGGATTTGAATTCAAATAGCCTTGCGCAATTCGATTTTGAATAAATGCTTTCGATTTGAAATCGTTAGATTTTACTAGAAATTTGCGTTCAATTTCAATCATGAAAATTATTTTAAACTTAAATTATACATTTTTAGCAGCTGCATTTGTATTTTTACAAAGTTATCTAACAAATTTATCATTTTCTTGATTTGTATGCACGAATTTGACACTAACCGAAAAATTATTCATGTCGATATGGACGCTTTTTATGCCTCTGTAGAGCAAATGGACAATCCTTTTTTACGAGGAAAACCAGTTGCTGTAGGCGGTGGTGAGAACAGAGGTGTGGTTTCTGCGGCAAGTTATGAAGCTCGAAAATTTGGAGTTAGAAGTGCAATAAGCGGTTTTTTAGCAAAAAAAAACTGTCCGGATTTAATATTTGTACCACCGAGATTTGAACGCTACAAAGAAATTTCTACAAAAATCCACGCTATTTTTCATGATTATACCGATTTGGTTGAACCACTTTCGCTAGACGAGGCCTATTTGGATGTGACCGTCAACAAAAAAGGAAATCCGAGCGCTACTTTAATAGCACAAGAAATAAGAAAGCGAATTTTTTATGAGGTTGGCCTTACCGCATCTGCCGGAATATCAGTAAATAAATTTGTGGCTAAAATCGCCTCGGACTTCAACAAACCAAACGGACAAAAAACAGTTGTTCCTGATGAAGTTTTGGCTTTTTTAGAGGATTTGCCAATCCGAAAGTTCTATGGCGTTGGGAAAGTAACCACCGAAAAAATGTACCAATTGGGGATTTTTACAGGTTTAGACTTAAAAAGCAAATCTTTAGAATATTTAGAAAAGCACTTCGGAAAGTCAGGTAATTTCTATTATCATGTGGTGCGCGGTATCCATCATAGCGAAGTGAAATCAAATAGGATTGCAAAATCTGTCGCCACCGAACATACCTTTGATGAGAATTTGTCTTCTGTTATTTTTATGATCGAAAAGCTAGAAACCATTGCTATTCAACTCGAAAAAAGACTAAAGAAGCACAACGTTGCAGGAAAAACAGTTACACTAAAAATAAAATACAGTGATTTTTCCTTGCAAACCAGAAGTAAAACACTACCCTATTTTATTTCAGACAAATCTTTACTTTTAGAAACCGCTAAAGATTTATTGTACCAAGAAAAAATGAAAGATTCTGTTCGTTTACTTGGAATTTCTCTAAGCAATTTGAATACTGAAACCAAAAAAGCAGTTTTTGTGCAACTGAAATTTGATTTTTAATCAAACAACAAGGAAGCCATAATTAAAACTAATTTATGGCTTTTCGATAATAATTTTATTGTAAGTATGGGCTTTGTTATAAATCGTAAAAGGCATAAGCATCCCCGCTATTGAATTTATTAACAATCCTTTAGGCAAAATCATCAAAAATAATTTTGATAAAAATGGACGCTTGTAAAATCCTCTCGCCCATCTTTGACATCTTTCTAGGTTTGCCCTAATTGGTTCACGTTTGTCGCTTACAACGACTACCTTAAATCCAACCTCAGTTGCAATTGCAGTCCAAATATCAATTTGTTCAAAATAATTGACTGCCATGGATTTTTCGGTGAGCATTGCAGCGGTTTTTAAATTTTCTGGGAGATTCTTGAACCCTTCTCCCTTGTAGGCATCATATAAAAAAAACTGCCCTTTCGGTTTAAGAATTCTATAAACTTCGGACAAAGCTTGTTTGATATCGTTTGCGTAACAAAATGCTTCAATGGCAAAAATCAAATCAAATGAATTATCTTGAAAATCTAACTTCGCATTGAAATCACCATATTGAAAATCTAAATTGTCGGTAGCTTTGGATTTATTGCTTGCCATCTGCAGGTGTTCGCTGGTAATATCAATTCCTTTAAATAGTACGTTTGGGTACTTTGTGGCTAAGTAAATCGAGTTAAAACCCTTTCCGCAGCCGAGTTCTAAGACATTTTTTACTTCAGAATTATCAATAAGTTCTCCTACCTCATCGGCTTGTACATAAAATCCTTTTGAATCAAAAATGCCGTCGTAATTCAAAGCTAAATGCACAGATCCTTCTTTGGAATGTATATATTGGTATCCAATATGACTGTCTCTATAATATCTTTTTACGCCTTTTAAATCTATATTATTAGTGAAATTTTCAATTGGAAAAACACCATTAATCATTTTTAGGTATTTATCCAATTCAGCCTCATCAAAAACAATCTCGTCTTTCATTGATAATTAATTTATTTCTATGTACAAAAAATAATTTTGTTGCAAGGATAGTATATATTTTTGACTTTTTATAAAATATTCTGGACTTCTTTTGTTGAATTATACCAGCAAATAGCTAACCCGATGATTCTAATTAATAAAATTTTTGTGCTAAATGGCAAATGGAATTATTAACATTTTTACACAAATTTCCACTGTAGAACCTCTTTGAACTTCTGATTTGTATCTGTTATGATTAATCGTTTTTAAATGCTTCAATTGCTGGAAGAACTTTGTTGTTAAAATCCCATAAAGCTTGATTTTCATAAGAAGAGCCATCGGTTGCTTGATTTCCTTTAAAAGACACCCACTCTGTTCCCCAATAGGCAAATCCAATTCCGTAGCTTGAACTTTTAATGGTGCTTTTTAATGCCAATAAATAATTCTTTTGTCCTAAACTTGTTGCTGGATAGTCTGAAATTATTTGATCAGCACTGCCAATAATATTATTTGTGTAATCATTATAACCAAATGTAAATGGATAAGAAGTTTCTGCAATAAGGACTTTTTTATTGTAAGTTGCTCCTAAAGTGTTGATGGTAGTTTTGATATCAGCCATCACTTTTCCATGCCACATTGGATAATAAGAAAGTCCGATATAATCATAGTCTATGGTTTTTACTTTATCAAAAAACCAAGAAGCACCCGTGTTTGTTCCGGTATTTATGCCTGCGTAATGTAACATTATTTTTGTATTTGGAGATTGCGCTCTAATTTTTGCACTGGCCAGTTTCAACAAATCTATGCATTGGGTTTCATTGGTAGACAATTTACCTGTTGGCCATAGAAAACCATCGTTTATTTCATTTCCAATTTGATAAATATCTGGATTTATTTCGGTTAAAACTTCGGAAGTATAATTTTCAACGGCGGTTTTTAAATCACTCAAGTTTAAATTTCCCCAAGCTGCAGGTTTTGATTGCACCGCTGGATCGGCCCAAGTATCTGAATAATGCACTGTTAACCAAATTTTAAATCCTTGTGCTTTTGCTTTTATGGCGAATGCTTTTACTTTTTCTAAACTAGAAAATTGATAGGTTGGATTTTTCCAAAGTCGGATCCGAATGGTGTTGCAGCCAGCCTCTTTTAAAGTTAATAAAGCACTTTGCGCAACGTTGGCACTATTATAAAAAATAGTGTTTGTACTTTCGATTTCTGGCAAAAAAGACATGTCTGCTGCTCGAACAAAATTGTCAACAGCAACAAGAGGTATTACTGTTTTTTCATTCTTAGAACATGAAAATAAGCAAAAAGATACAACTAATAATAAAGCGTAATTTTTCATTTTTAATATTGATTAAACTGATAATCAGTAATTTTATAATATTTTTGTTATGCTTTCAAAACAAAATATTGAAAATAATTTTATAAACTTTTCAAGTCTTTAATTACCCTAAATGCCAAATCAACTTCTTCTTCGCTCACTAAAATTGTAAATTCATAAGATGTTGAAATAACTTCGTTAATTGTTATGCCTTCCCAAGCCAATCGCTGAAAAATAAAATAGTAAATACCGGGTGTTGAGACATTGTCTTTGGGTAATTTTATGGTTATTGAAGATAAATTGTCAAATCGATGCAACAATTTTTCTGTATCGAAGTGTTTTTCGACCAAATGACTTACTCTTTCGCTAACCACAATATTTATTTCACTAACGCCACGAGAAGAAGTATAAAAAATATCTGTGAATGTATTTATTTCCGAAATTAAAGCGGCTTGTTTATTCAAAAATGTATCTGAAACTGCAAACGTAAAATCACACAAAGACGAACGAACGGTGATTTCGCCAATGTTTTTAAGGAGTTTTACAATTCGGTGATTTAACCTAAAATCTAAATCTACCGAAAGCCGTTTCAAAGCCATGACAATCGCACCTTGTTTCACGTCTTTGTCGAATTCATGCTCTAATTCTTTCATCATATTTCTCGCTAATGAAGTAAGATTGATGATGTTTTGTGATAATGCTCCTAATAAAAAAGGCTTTGTTTTGATGTAGTTTTCTACAATTGAAGAAACAGTTTTCATTTAAAAGTGGTTATGCGTGCTGTAAATATACAAATAAAAACAATTTGTTACAAATACAACATCGCTAAAAATAATAAAAAGCATCTTCAATATGTTCGATGTCAAAAGTTTGCTTATTATTATGAATGGCTATAATGTCAAAACGTACTTCAACATCTAAATCATTAGAAATTACATATTCATTAACTGCTTTTACCAAAAGTTGCACTTTTTTTGGTTTTACAAAATCTTGAGGCAAACCAAAATCTAAACTCGAACGCGTTTTCACTTCAACAATTGCTAAAATGTTGTCTTTTTGCGCAATAATATCAATTTCTGCCTTTTGAAAAACAAAATTGCGTTGAATAATCACATAACCCTTTTTTTCTAAAAATTCAGCTGCTTCAGCTTCTCCTTTTTTTCCAAGTTCGTTATGTTGTGCCATTTTAAGTTGGGAGTTAGAAGTT
>Ga0209550_10007508_pt1 | contig 10093 bp, 8 predicted proteins | sample LauGreSuBDMM15SN_2_FD_187567 | JGI IMG/M metagenome (GOLD analysis project Ga0209550, IMG submission 187567) | Freshwater lake microbial communities from Lake Michigan, USA - Su13.BD.MM15.SN (SPAdes) (version 5) | ecosystem: Environmental > Aquatic > Freshwater > Lake | place: Lake Michigan, USA... | reverse complement strand
AGTGGTTAAATGAAGCTTTGTGCTTCGTATCAAGTTCAGTGGTGGCAGACAGTTTTCGTCTCCGAAATCGCCAACTTCTTGTAGCTGCAAAACGTTATGTGCAACCAGTGACGATTACACAAACACAAATTTACTGAAAGACAGAAACTTTAAACACAAATAAATATGATAAATTTTAGACACTTTTTTGGGACAATTTTCATTATGACTTTGCTAGTTTCTTGTGGTGAAAGACAGGCAGATAATAATAAACCGACTAAACAGGAAACTCCCAAAGCTCTGCAAGACGATAATCTTGACAATACGTTTTATAGAAGTCGTTCCGTTTCTAGTAGCTTGACAGAAGGACTCTACCAAGAACTTGTTGGCAAAACACCAGCACTTAAAAAACTAGAGGACGACCTTGACGCTTATACTCAGAAGAAAATTGACCTTAATGAAAAGTTCCAGCAGTATGACATAAAGTCAAGCAGATTTTACAATTCTGCAAACAATATAGCATCATTAATTACAGACAGTTTATTAAAAAACAAAATTCTGGCACTCATTACGACAAGCAATAATAAATACTCTACAAAGACAACAGAACTTAATTCATTGCTTAAAGAAATTTCTAAAAATGATGCGACACTAGACGACCAATATTCAGTTTTAAAAATCGTTTTGACATTGCCAATAATTGGAAAATACCAAGACGCCAATAAGCCAAACAAAAAAGAATTTAAAGACTTGATAATCCAACAAGAGAAATTGATTTTACGAACTGACAGCTTAACACCAAAATACTAAACGCCATAACAGCATAGGACAAAATGGAGAATTTGGCAGCACATAACAGCGGCTAAAAAAAATTGGCTGCATTGTATTTCTAATGTAAATTTATTTTACATTTGAAATGTGGTTTTCAAAAGAAAGTTTGTGCCTCAAAATCGCCAACTTCTTTTAGCCGCACACCGTTAGCGGTAATACTATGACGACAAAAACAGTTAAAATAAAAAGAACAACATTGACGATTATTCATTGTCTGATACCTTTATTAGTAGGTGGGCTTTTATATGTCCTATTCAGGTCAACGACACTCAGAATGTTCGAATGGTTTTCGTTAATTGGGTTTGAAGATGCAATTCAATCTGCCAGAACATCTGCTTTTGAATATAAAAACTATTTACCAAATTGGGCATACTTATCCCTCCCAGACGGACTGTGGATATATTCATTTACATCTGCAATTTTAATTTACTGGCACAACGACAACAAAAAAACTAAATTTTGGCTCCTAATTCCATTTACAACGGGCATTTTAATTGAGATTTTGCAAGGATTCAAATTATTTCCAGGAACATTTGACTATTTGGACTTGACTTTTTCAATTTTAGGCTTATCAATAAGTAAAATAATTATTAACCATAAATTCAAACAAAATGACAAACAAAAACAAACACATTAAAACAATTGGTTCAGCTTTAATAGTTGGCACATTTTTATTCTTAGCATTTGGCTCTGATGATTCAAAAAGCGATAAGTCATCAAAAGAAACCGAAACAAACAAAACAATTGACTGTTCTGCAAGTAAAGATGCATACTCTAGCGGTTATAGTGCTGGCTCATTATGTAAAGTTATGGGAGATCCAAGTAGTTGTGAAAGTTATGTAAATTCATATAATTACGAAACTGGCCGTAATATTTTAGTTGCAAGTGATTGTTACTGCGAAGGATTTAATGATGGTAAATCAGGCGTAGCTGAAAAATACAAATAGTATGTACTACCGCTAACAGCACCTAAAAAAAATGGCGGGGGAAGTGCGAATATAAACAGTTGTGCAACTAATAAACTTTGGTGGGTATAGACAGTTTAGTGTTCCAAAACCGCCACTTCTTTTAGCTGCAAACCGTTACCACCAATGCTTAAAGACAGAAAACAACTTAAAATATCGACAGAAAAAAAAACAACCACACATTCAAGCACATTTGGTTGCCCCACCGCACAGGCGACCGCTTCGCAACCAAAAGAGCTTGAATTTTGCCGAAACACAAACTTTTAAAACTTGAAGAAAATTGTTAGAAATACGAAAAAATAGATTTTCAAAGCCATTCGAAAATGACTTTTTTAGAATTTTAGCAGCTAAACTGTCAGAAAAATTCGATGAACTCAAATTGAACGGAGTGTTAATTGGAAGTCCAGTTTGTACTAAGTCAAGCGCACTTCAACTCGATGTGTTATTGGTAACAGATACCGGAATTACGATAATCGATTTTAAAAATCGTTCAGGGCAAATAACTTTACCAAGTGCTAACAATTTTGACTTTGGTTCGTGGACAACCCCTTCAACTCGCAAAAATGATCCGATACCTAATGTTATTCAAGGAGGTTCAGGGAATAAAAATCCCTATAAACAAATGCAACTCCAGAAAGAAAAGCTAAACTCTATCCTCACGAATTTTATTCAGCCAAATATTATTAAAGGAGAAAGCATTGAAACAAAAGACACATATTCGGTAGTTTGTTTTCAACAACCCATAACATTGAGCGGGGCAATACCTCCTAATCTGAAACGAATATTTTATATAGCAGACCCAAATTCAATAATTAAGACTATTAGTGACTTATTTGATGTTACTCCTAATGAGTGGCAAGGCAAAATAACTGGCTACAAATTATCTCCAAATGTATTTGATCAAATCAAAAAAATATTTTTAGCAGATTCTTATGACCCCTTTGTGGACAATAGTTTATTTGCAGAGTTTGATAAAATTAAATTCCCTGAAATAGAAGCAGGCTCAAAACAAGAACTAATAGACGCAGAATTTGAGAAGCTGAAACCTACGATAGAAGAATTTATTAAAGCAGACACCTCGGTTCTGATTGTTAATAGTGACATTACATCTTTTCGATTAGAGTTTGTTGAGAAGCTCACCTCAGCCTACCTCACAAAAAACGGTGATGATTCTGAAAGCGCAAATATTGAATCAAAGGTTTGTTTTTTAGCCCCTAATAATAGACATGTTTCTGATTTAGTACGTTTAGGTGCGCCTGGATTTACATCATCTTTATATGGAAAACTCTACGATTACGAACATTCTACAATTGAGTTGTTAAGCAATTCCATGAATGAAAAAGAGGTTTTCCCACTTCTTGAAAATAAGGAAGCAACTGGCATGCTCTACGTAATTTTTAACGCACATCTCGTTTATAATTTTGAGGCAGGTACAGAAGATCTTGTGAAATTTGGTTCTGGAAGTTTATGCAATGATACCTTAAAGTATCTCGACATAAAAAACAGAAAAAATAAAGTCATTCTTGTAAATGACCCTTTTTTCTATGGCCACAGAGCTGAAACAATTGCAACCAACACAGTATTGGAATCTAATACACTTAAATATTTGGAAATTGAACTCAGTCCAAGACCATTAGAGGATAACAAAAAGAACATTGCAGATTTAATTAAAAATTTAAATCAAAACAACTTCAGCCATTTCAGTTTCAAAAAAAATCAGAATATAAATTTTATTCATGGTGTAAATTTTAAAAAACAATTAGAAAATTGTATTGACCAAAATCTTATTAATGGCATTACTATTCTTACTAGAGAGAAAAATGAGAACAAAGGTATTAACAGTTGGATTCGAAAAAGCAAAGGTGTTTTAGAAAAAAATATTCAAGAAGGTGATGTAATTTGGATAAAGAACAGGGCTATCTTACCCGAGGAAACAGACCCGTTCTCAATACCAAAACATGTTCTCTCAGGTGACATTGGCGAGGTGTTAGAAATATCTGATCGATTTTCTTTTTCATCTACTAAATACAAATTTGAGGCAATCGAAGTAACTAAATGCAAAATCAAATTAAAAGATTATGAATCAATAAGAAATCTTTATGTATCAACAAATTCAGTAGATGATATTTCAAATTCTCATGAGTTTAAAAAGCATATTCAAATCAGAAGCAGAGAAATTGTAGATGATTATTTAGAAACAAATAAGATAGAAATAAAAGACATACTTCAACCTCAAGAGTTTGAAGAATACATGAAACAAAAAAAACAAATAAGCGAACCTGATGAATTGTTTGAAAAGGAAGGAGAGGAATCTGATGATGAAAAAATTGATAAAAAAAGCAAAAAGCTCGATGCTAAGTGGAAAATAAATAAAAGAAAGGAGCTCTATGTTAAAAGTGAATTAATAAAAGACATAAATTCAGAATATTTTAAAATAAGTCAATTAGTACACTTTGACTTCGCATGGGCAGTTTCTTTAAAATCTTGTTATGGCTACCAGTTTGATGAGTCTTACCTTGTCGAATATACAAATGCTCTAAAAAATATTGAAAGATTTCATCAGTTTCTATATAGTGCAATTGGTTGTTCTGAAAAATTAAATATTCATAATTTCAGTAACATAAATCCTTGGTTTAGCATAAACACTGAAGTAGTAGTTGAAAATATTCCAAATGTTTCGGAAAAAAGCCAAGTACTAGTTCAAATCAAAGCTGTTGATTTTGATGAAAAAGATCGATTCCTATCAGAAAAATATAAATTGACAGAATTTGACGCAAAACTTGTTCTACTTTGCCGTTGGGTTCATAATAAACTAGAAGGTAAAACGGAATTAATACTTCAAAGCATTGATCATTCCCCATATCAGGAAAAATATCATTTTGCTAATGGGGCGGAAAAATCTACCTTAATACTTTCCTATAATAAAAATTGGGAAATTAAAGCTCCAAAGAATAACACAGATAGTGAAGTATATCGCTGTATTATTGAAACATCAAATGATTTTATCAAAGAACCTCATTTGTTTATTCAAAAAGAAAATTGGCAGACAGAAGAATTAAGTAAGTTACAGGTTTCGCTTCAATCACGGGGAGCTTTGATTTATCATTTAGTACATGAGGAATGGAAATTTGAAATAAAAGTATCGTCCGAAAGTGATAATTGTACTTTCCAGCTCTTTTACAACAAGAGTGGCTTTTTCTCAAACATAAATATCATTTCCTGCAGTGGTGCTCAAGCTCCATCCATTTTACTTGAATCCATTAAAGAACTAAAATCTGAATAAATGGAATCTAAAAAAGATATGGAGACAAAAGCAAAAGCACTCATTGAGTCTTCTCCCGATGATGCAGTTAAGGCATACCATTCAATTTATGAAGTATATCCTGACCAATTTAATTCTTGGGATACATTTTTTACAATAAAAGCCATGCGGGCATCAAAATTATCAAATTTAGTATGGGCGCATGAAATTGCAGAAAAGTATAAAAGCGATAGAGTTGGCAACATGTACGGTTGGTTAATTTTTGATAAATGCGTAAAAGGTAAAAACCGAAACGAATTAATTGCTAATGAAATATACATTAATGATTTACCGCAATTGTCGCCACAAAAAAATTGTCGAGGAGAAGATACATTCCCTTGCCCAACTACAATTTCGACATTAAGCATTTCAAAGGTTTATGCGAAACCAAGTTTTAACGCAATTAAAATAGAATCCTTTCTAAGTCCTTTAAACATTGATTTCTTATCCTTGAAACCGGGCGAGCCGAAAGATAAAGTAGAAAATGAAGACGAGTTTGCCTCCGATTTTGAAAAATATTGCTCATTAAGATCAAAAGCCCTTTTAAAAGTAGGGAAATTTCAAGAATGTAAGGACTTATGTGAAGTGGGATTGAAATCACTTGAAAAATTTCACTATAATAATGACACTTGGTTCAAAATGAGGATTGCACTTTCAGAAGATGGTATAGGTAATCATGAAACAAGTGAACAGCTATTCAAAGCGCTTTTAGAGAGCAAAGCGGGTAATGACAAATGGTTTCTTTACCGAGATATTGCAGAAGTCTATTTTGAACAAAACGATTTTACGAAAGCTTGGAAATATTCTGTTGATGCAGCCTTCCATGGTAACGAACCACACTTTTTAATAAACCTATATCTATTGCAAGCAAGATTACTTTTTAAACTTAATAGACCAACGGAAGGTAAATTACTCGCTGAGTTAGTTGCAGCAATTCTAATTGAGCAAAAATGGCCTGAAAAATCTGAACACCTTAAACTTTTCGATTACTACAAAATTGATAAAACAAAATTATCCTCCGTAAATGAAATAATAAAGCAAGCTAGAATTTTTTGGCAACATGAAAGATATGGCAATAAGCAAAAACACAAGGGTTCAATAATCTCAATCCACAAAAATGGAAAGATAGGTCGTATAAAATTACTTAACGGAAATATTATAGGATTTCATAAAAAGGATTTAGTAAAGAAAATGAAATCTATAGAAAGTTTAAACGGGGCAACTGTAGATTGTTTTATAATGGAATCTTATGATGGCAAAAATATAGCTGAAAATATAACCGTTGTATCTCAGTTAGACAAGCCAAAAGCAAAACCAAACGACCTTGTAGGCAAAACTTTAAATGGAACAGTTAAAAATGTTGCTGAATTTGGAGTATTTTTTCTTTTGGAAGGTGCTCCAAACGGTCTGCTTCATAAGAACAGCTTACCAACAAATCTAAAGGACAACTTTAAAGATCAATTTCCACAAGGTAAAAAATTGCAAGTTATTGTTGAAAAAGTGACCGACAAAGGAATACAATTAAAATTAGTTGACAATGTATAAACCGACACTTCCTAGTCATACACATTTGCAAGCCACACAAGCCTGCGCAATACCAAAGCTTACAAATAAGTATGCCTACCCGAACACACGGATAGAGAACAAAGCACTGGTGGTAACAGCACCTACAAGAAATTGGCGGTTCAGTGCTACGTATGACAGTTTTGTGGTGGCACAAACATTCGTTCTTCGTATGAACATTTGTGGTAAAAATCGCCAACTTCTTGTAGCTGCAAACCGTTATGCCTCATTGTAAAAAGAAAGACAGACCTTCAAAACAAAGACAGAAAAAATGAAAAATAGCCAACCCTTCGCAAAATTAAAAGAGGTGTTTTGCCTACGCACTTGCCGACACAAAAACACCACATTTAATTTTGCCCAACCGCACCCAAAGCCCACCCACCACCCAATGACATATTTCGTGGTGTTTAATGACAAACAAATTACAGAATTAACTACTTTTGTCCTATGAAACAGACAGACCTCTTTGGCAATGAAATTGACACTAAGCGTGTGGAGAAAATCAATACTGGTTTAACAGTAATTGAAAATGGAGAATACATTTTTCTGCCAACCTATTTTAATAAGGAAGAAAGCGATTTGTATTTTACTATGCTTAAAGATAAAATTGAATGGAAGCAAGAATCAATGAATATGTACGGAAAACAGTTAAATTTTCCTAGACTAACAGCTTGGTATGGTGACAACGACAAGCCCTACTCTTTTTCAGGAATAAAATTAAGTCCGCAACCTTGGAATAAAGAACTATTAGAAATTAAAAACAGAATAGAACCTAAAGCATTAGTAAGTTTTAACAGCGTATTGCTAAATAGGTATAGAAGTGGAAATGATTCAATTTCTTGGCATACAGATGCAGAAAAAGAACTTGGCAAAAATCCTATAATTGCTTCTGTAAATTTTGGGGCAACAAGAAAATTTCAGTTAAGGCATATTCAGACAAAAGAAAAGTTAGAAATTGAATTAACTCACGGTAGTTTGTTGATTATGCAAGGTGAACTTCAACATTTTTGGCAACATCAAGTTCCAAAAACTTCTCAAAATGTAACTGAACGAATTAATTTAACTTTTAGAGTAATTATATAAATGGCATATTATTTTAATCTTCCAATTATTACCCAACTGACAGAACATCAACAAGCTGCTCTAGATGAAACAGAAGCATTTGCATTAGGCGGAGGACCAGGCACTGGCAAAAGTGTGGTTTGCCTATGGCGACATATTCGTAATTATGTAACTGGCACAAAAAGAAGTTTACTTCTTACATACACAAAAACATTAGAACATTATTTGAAACTATCTGCAAGTACAAAAAATCAAAATGCAGCAACAAATATAAATCGGACACTTTGGTGGACATCTCACCCAAACTTGCACCAACATTACGATGAAATAATAATTGATGAGGGGCAAGATGTTTTTATAGACCGTTATGAAATTATCAAAAATCATTCAAATAGTATTTCCTATGGTGCTGATGAATTTCAAAGTTTGTACCTAACCAAAGACCAACTAAATCAATTATTTAGCTGGTTTAGAAATAACTTCAATAATGAAGAATATACTTTAACTAAAAACTTTAGAAATTCAAAAGAAATTTTGATGTTCACGAGGTCAGTTTTTCCGAATATTCTAATACCTCAAAATGCAATAAACGAAGCGACAGTTACAAATGTAAAACCTATTGTAAAAATAACAGGTTGGGATGATGACAAAGAGCTTGAAAATATAATGAGTATTATTAATGATTTTGCTGGTGATACCCATAATATTGGCATTTTAGTACCATCCCAAAATATGGTCAATTCATATTTTGACAAGATTAAGAACGAGTTAAATGGCAATAAAGAATGTTCAAAATTCCAAGCAGAAATGGGAGATTTTCAAGGACTAAGTGGCATACATATTACAACGTATAAATCTGCAAAAGGGACAGAATTTGACACTGTAATAATGCCAAAGTTTGACAGTTTCGACTGGTTTATCGCAAATACAGAAAATACTTCGGAGAATGATTATTATGTTGCCCTTACAAGAACTAAAACTAATTTGTTCCTAATTTGCAAGAATAATCCTAACAAAGGAAATGCTAACACTTTTGACATAGAAAGATAATGAAAAACGAAATATTTTATATACCAATTAAGTCTGCAAACCTTGCACATTATTTTGTGAAAGGGTGCATTTGTCCATCACTTTATATTCAAAACAAAGTAGATGATATTCAAAATCATTTTGAATCTTATATCTTGTTATCCATAACAAAATTTACTGAACACACCAATTGCTCATTAGAAATTGTTTTAGATTTAAAAACTGAAAATGCGAATAAGATATCTGAAAATTTCTACTTATTGGATTCTGTATTACCAATCTCAAGAATTAAATCAATAATTTTTTCAGAGGAACAACAAAAAATAAATACAGTTTTTAATATAACTTCTGGAGCGGCATTTTTGCCATTAAATTTAATTAAGGTTGAGCCAACTACTAATGCCATCAATACAAAAGAATTAGAAAGTGTTAGAAATGAAAAAACTAAAAATAATTGGCAAAATAAACTTGATATATTTAATCGAGTTTTAGGAGGTTTTGCAATTATGAGAATTGCAAAAGACGAGTTTGAAAATTATTCTGAAAACTATTTTGATACATTGGCTAGTATCAATAATATTATTGGTCTTGAGCTAAAAAATCAGTCCTTAAAAATAACAGATAAATATAAATGGGCTATAATAAAAGGTGGGAAATACAGTCAACTTAATGAATTAATATTTTCAACTATTACAGAATCTGTTTTGATGAATTACGCAAGTGAAGAAGGTATATCAATCAAAAAAGAAAATGGAAAATACAAATTAAATTCAAAGGACGAACATTCTAAAACTTACCTAATTTCGATTTTAGCATCATACGGAGAAGGAACAAGAATGTCAATTGATAATTTTATTTCAGACCTTAATTCAAATAAATTCCCGAAAGAAAGAAGCGAAGGTATCGGATTAATTTTTGGAATTAATAAAGGTTATGAAATTTTCAGAAATGAATATAAAACAAGCAACTTTCAAGTTGATGTTAAATTCAAATTAGATAGTATTTTAGATTATTACACTATTGAAACTATTTACCAATACGTATTTAATGGAAAAATATGTGATGATAAATTTGAGTATCTTGATAACTGGATTCCTAAATTTTCTAACAATGTCAAAAATTCTAAATTTGAAACATTTACAGTTTTAGACAAAATTATTATAACTAAAAAAAAAGAGAAAGTCGAATTGCCAAGTTTTTTCAAAGCTTGTTTTCAAAACTCTTCAAGGGATAAAATATATCAAATTATACTTTCAGAAATAAACAAACTATTACCTTCATATATCATAGAAAGAAATACTAAGGAAGGTGTAGAATATTTTAAAGGTATTTTAGAAGATGAATTTGAAAAATATTCTATTGC
>Ga0209550_10007506_pt1 | contig 10093 bp, 6 predicted proteins | sample LauGreSuBDMM15SN_2_FD_187567 | JGI IMG/M metagenome (GOLD analysis project Ga0209550, IMG submission 187567) | Freshwater lake microbial communities from Lake Michigan, USA - Su13.BD.MM15.SN (SPAdes) (version 5) | ecosystem: Environmental > Aquatic > Freshwater > Lake | place: Lake Michigan, USA... | reverse complement strand
CGCGTAATCCGTAAACTGGGAAACTTTTCACCCCGGTGTAGACGCACTTAGACTTACTTCGAGTCTGTACGGAAAAATGAGCTCGCGGAGCTTAATTCTAAATTCAATGCTTTGCCGGACACGAGCGGAGCATCTCGATCCGATCTCCCAGTCTCCCCGAGAGCCAGAGTAAATGTCATGCACGAGCCACGACGAAACGCGAGCATAATCATGGCACATGTGCGGGAATAGGCATTTGGGGCAGCCGCGGCGACCGTGAGGCCCCATCGATTTGTGGGCCACATAATCATCGTTCCGGGATGCGGGATGGCCCCGCTTGGACACGGGACAGCTGCCCAAGTGCGCACAGTGGACCGGACACGTAGCATTGTACCGCGGCTCACAAGTGGTGCCACTCTCGAGCCACAGAACGTAAGATCTCGAGCCACAGATAGATGAGCCCGAAACTCCTGACGAAACACCTGGCGCGCATGTGTGGCTCAGCCTTCATCCCAGGCGCACGGCAGCGGCGGCGCCGGCAGCTGCGACTCTTGTACCACCAAACATGCCGGCGTAAGGAATGCCAGCGGACGCCGGGCGGACGGCAGGATAGGAGTGCGGCGCCGGCGCGGGAGGCCGTGCCGGCGGCGCGGGCGCACTCGCGGCGACGGGCGGTGGCTTCTGCGCCGCTTCGAGCATGTGAGCGTACTGATGCGGCCTCCGGGGCTCCAGTGGGGTGCGCGGGCGAACATTCTCGGCGCCCGAAAAGGAGGACTGCGGTGGGTGTGAATGGGCCTGGGCAGCCTGCGACTTCGGCGGCCATGTGGGGGCGACTGGGGGAGCGCTCGCTGTCTCTCGGAGGGGGGGCGGGCGCGCCGCATCGCCATGCAGCCGTATCGACTGGTTGCGTGCGATCTTGGCGTAGTCGATCTTTGCCTCGATGAAGGCGCTGGTGAGTTGCTGCACGGTGCATCCCTCGAGGGGTAACCGATGCTTCTCAAAGATCTCGGCGGCCTGCGCCTCGGTGCACGCGATCCCAAACCGGTCGCACACGCGCGGCATGTTGGTCGGCGTGATGCGAATCTGCGAGGTGCCGCCGGTGAGAACCTCGTCCGTACCGAAGGTCCAAAGGAGTTTGCGCGTGTAGTCCTCGTTGCGCGCGGTGAAGGTGTCGAATTTGGAGAGCAGTGCGTTGGAGATGCGCTCGGAGCCCCACGCAAACTTGGAGCGTGCGATCCCCGAGGGCAGATTCATCTTCCTATTGTGCTCGGCCGCCTGCCGCTTTCGAAGGGCCGCCGCCTGCCGCTCAATTCGCATCTCCTCTTTGTACTCTGCCTCCGCCTCGTAGAACGCATCGCGAATGGCGGTCAGGTTTTCCGCGCTCGGCAGCGTGGTGCCGCCTACGCCCGCGAGCCGATCGTACGCCTCGTGCGGGAGCATCCGCTCGAAGAGGCCCGTCGCCGTCACGTCACCAGTCACCCTGCGCGGGTAACGGTCGCCGTACGGTGGTGCCGCCGGGACGCCAAGCTGCTTGCGCAGCAGGTGGTTGCGCTCGCCCTCCTCTGGCGTCGGCGCGTGCAGGCTGCCGTTCGGGCGGCCTGGGTGTACGCCTGGCCTGCGACCGTTTCCATCCGGCTGCGAGGCGGGTGGCTCCCATACATAGTACTCGAGGTCTGGGCCGATCCCGTGCTCGATCTTCTTCCCGCGCCGCGGCTCGTCGCTCTGCCGGATGCTTTCCCCTGCTCGATCTTGCGCCACCGTTGCTTGGTTGGAGGCGTGAGAGTGAGGTCCGCCGGGCGCAGAGCCTGGCCGCGCCCATCCAGTGGCATCGCGTCTGGCCGGCTCAGGTTTGGCGCTCCTGGCAGCCGGATGCGGCTGCAGGCCTTGCCCGCCTTGTGGCACTCCTTGCGCAGCTCCTTGCACGACAATATGGTGCACGGGCGTCGCGCGAAAGTCGCTGCGCATGCGCGGCGGCGGCGCCTTGAAGGTGATCTGGCCCATGATCTGTTGCATGGACGGCGTGAGCTGCTTGGGTAACGGGTGCGGTGCGGGTACGTGCGGCGCCGAGATCACAGAGGTCAGGCGTGGCGCAGCGCTCGTCGTCGTTGCGATGCGTGGCGCGGCGCTAGTGGCGCGCGCCAGCGGCGCATGCGCCGAGCCTACGCGGGCCGGAGCCGCGCTATAGGGTCGAGCGCCAGGCATTGAACTGGTACCAGACGGAGCGTTCGAGACGACGCCCGACCGTTGGAGGGGGAGTGTACCCGGTACCGGTAAGTTCACGTTCACGTTCGCGTAACTATTGAATTTCAAGAACAAGTTCAAGCCTCGAGACGGAGAGCACATTCTATAAGCTTCCATTTAGGTTGTCTGTATGTGGAACATGTAACTTGAACTTGATCACGTTATTTGGCCCGGCCGTCTCGGCGAGACGCACACCCACCGCTCCCGTGGAGCGTGGAGACACACCCACTGGGAAGCGCAGACTCTCAGGAGAGACAGTTTCCCTTTTCCTGTGTTCATGCTGAAACGAGGGATCTAATTTTGTAAATTGTAATCAGGTGATTAAATCATGACTCGGGCCCCGCGGCACGACCTGTCCCGACAGCTACATGTAGATGTACCCACGCAGCGTCTTCCAACGGCCAAAAGGGTTTAGAATCGACGGCGTGTTCACAGCGCACCGCAAGGCGAGGGTGGCGTCACCTCGGCTGGGAGCGCCCACGACGGCCTGCTCGACTGCAGCGGGGCTGCTGTCATCAGCGAGAGCAGCGTGCTGTCGCAATTGGCACTGCGTTCGCCGCCCGCGCACGTGCCGTGGCAAGTGCCATCCGCATGGGTGGACGCGCCGCCGTGAGCGCCGCCGCCCGCCGCGCCATCGCTGATGCCGAGATCGTCTGCATCGAGATAGCCCTTGCGCCCGCCGAGGGCAACAAAGGATGCGCGGATCGAATCGGCGAGGCCAGCCGCGAGAGCTGTGGGATTTCGCTCGGCCTCACGCAGCTTGTGCTCCAAGTAGGTTGCCCAGGTGATGACCACGCGGGGGCCGTGCTCGTGCGTGTGGTTGCGCGAACGGACAAGGCCCTCGTGCATGTTCGCGAGAGCGTCGAAGGTGGCGCGCGACGGGGCGGCGAGCACCTTGCGCCGTGCCTCTCGTTCCTGTCAGCGGCACTCAGCGACACTCAGCGGCAAACAGTATCCCTTGATTCGCGCTTCACTCAGTTTCGCTCCATGCAATCAGTATCAATCAGCATCGGCACCTGCTCGCGCGATAGGTACCGGTCGACGAAGACTGAGAGCATCGCCGCGTTCAGCGGGACGCCTACGAGGATGTACACGGTCGTGAATGCCAAGCCGGCGCCGGAATCGAGCGGCGACACCATTCCGAGGCTCGTCAACGACGAGATGGCGAAATAGAAGGCGAAGACGGCGCGGGACGCATCCTGGTCGCCCGCCCCCGGGATATTGCCGTAATAGCCGTAGATGAAGCCACAGGCGAGCGTCACGAGCCACGAGATGACCACCGCCACGTGCCAGTGCCCAGTAATGCGATCTTCCTCCGCCTCCAGGGCCGTGAAACGACCCACCATGCGCCGTATCCGGCTCATGCCGCCTCCGCGCGCGCGCTGCCTCGGGGCATGCGACGTGCACGAGCCGAAGGTGGCGCGCGCGCCCTCGTCGTGAGCCGTGGCCCTCGTCGTGGGCGCATGGCTGCCGTCGTGAGCCGTGACCCTTGTCGTGGCGGCTTGGGTCTCCCTCGCGACACGCTTGAGCTCGCGCTGCATGAACTTCTCGTCGCGCAAGAGCACGGTTTCTGCTAGGAGCGCACCCAAGCCCGCAATGCACAGCATGCAGGCGATCGCGTAGAAACACGTGCACATGATCGCCACGTTGTCCGAAATATTGAGGGAATTGCCATTCGCATCCTCGGGCACCATTCCGACCGTCATGCCCATCGAGACGGCGTAAAAGATGCTCTGCATCAAGGTCCACTGCTCGCAAACGATGAGCACAGCCACGTACAGAGCGGTCAGCACCAAAGTCACGATTAGCAGTGACCACAATTTGCTCTGCATGCTCCATGGTTTGCTCCGTGCGCCCGCCTGTGACATAGGAAGCACCCCGAGAAGTGGGTAGTCGCTGGCGGCCATGTTGTCCATGGCCGCTGCTCCAGCGATAGCTAGCATCGCAACGCACACGGAGCGGAGGTTGAGCTCTAATGCGTCCTACGCGGACGGAAACAGTGAGGAAGGGGAGCTGATGAGCAACGCGCGGTCCTAATAGGCACACACAGGCGCCTCTGTGGTTCGCGGTGACTCCGAATGTTCTGGAATTTCGTCATTTCGTTATCCACGAGGAGTATCACATGGAGGAGACATGGCGACGTCTGTGATGGTCGCTCGTGTACATGTATATACTCGTGTCACGTGTTCGACCGCTTATAGCGCTTAACTGCCGGAATGGTAACATGAACGATTGAGGCGCTGGCAGCTCGACTTTTGGTGCCAAACTCGGAACGCCGCAAGCCAAAGCTTTCCGATACAATGTACGGTATTTCGAACGCCCATCAAGGCGCTTTTCGAGTCGCGCGAACGCTGAGACGCTGACGCGACGAAGGTGGCTGGACAAGCCTCGCTGCAGGCGCTGCAGGCGCTGCAGGCGCTGCAGGCGCTGCAGGCGCTGCAGGCTGCTACGACGTCGGCGGCGCTGCGCGAGGCCCTCCTTGGCGCGATGCCGTTTGCCGAGACGCCCGCGATCTCCGACGCCCTGATCCGCGCCCGCCAGCGTCTGAAGGAGCTGAAGCGGACGGAGGCGGCGGCCTCGACCATTGCAACAGAGGGGGTGCCGGAGCTGACCACGTCCCGCTCCGCTCCTCGTCAGGGACGGCAGCATCTTGCACCCTGTGTCATGGATGATCATACAGGCCGGTTTGAGGAGCAGTACGCTCGCGCGCAGTCTGTCGGTGTGCCGTTCAGTGAGCTTGATGCGCTCACGGACAAGCTTGCAAGCTCTTCGATCGACTTGAGTGCTGCTGCCGATGCACTCGAGGAAAAGACTCGCGGGTACTACATGGTGGGCCAACGCGTACGGGCAAGAGGACTCGCCGCCAAGCCAGAAATCAACGGACGTGTTGGCTTCGTGTCTACATTTGTGGCCGATCGAGGACGGTGCGTGGTTCACTTTGACAAAGCAGATGAGCCTATGTTGCTCCGGCCAGCCAACTTGTCTGCAACGGAAGACGTAGCCTGGGCATTGCATGCTGAGCTGGACGGTCGGGACAAGCAGCCGCGTGACTGGCCGCACCGCCCTGGCATCGATCCTCCGAATGCATTCATCGATTTGTGGCGACCGCCATTCCGCCAAGGTTCTCAGGGTGCGGTCGAGACGCCGGCCTGTCAGTGTCTGCGATCCGATTGCCAGTCAGCCGGCAGATCATGCGGCATGTGTATCACTGATCCGGTGATATGCTGGCGGTGCGAACGCTTCTTTGGTCTGCATTGCGTCGGCCGCGGGCCGGAGGCCCTGGTCCCTGCCGGTGGCATGCGGATTACGACCGAAGACCCCGATTCGATCGACGACACCGCGCAGATGGATGCAGCGGTCAAGCTGACTCGATGGGCAGCGTGCCCACGATGTGCCGCACCGCTCGGCGCCGCCTCCATGCCACAAGTCTTTCGCAGCATGCTCAGCGTATCCCTCCATCGCGGGAGGGACACTGCGCGAGTGCCTGGCGATGCGAGCAGCATGGGGATGGTATCCATTAGGGGGCTAGCTGTGGAGCTCAAGGAGGCACTGCGCGATGCCGATGCGGCACGCGTAGCAAGGCGCACTGGCGAGGCCATCGAGAGCTACACGCGCGCCATCCGCTGCGTCAATCTTGGCCGCTCCTTCTTCTCGCCGAGCCTGCACCTCATGAGCGATGGCTTCTTGCATGCACACACGCAGCGTGCTCTCCTTGAGGGCCACGTGGAACTAGCCACGAGGCTGAGCGCCTATGGCCTCGCCCACCGGCCGCATCAGGTCGACGCGTTCCATGATGCCACGGCCTTCCACGCGGCCTTCCTCGGCCTGCAGGACATACGCGGCGTGTTCCCACGGGCAAGCCTAACCCGAATGGTTGGCCATGGCGTGCCACGCGCGCCCGGCGCGCATTTACCGGCGCCACTGGACGAGGATGACGACATTTCGTACGACCTTCTCGCGAGCGAATGCCGCAGCATGAACTACTGGGTGGCGGCGGGGATGCCCCCTCGCCCTGGAGCCTTCCTCATGACCGTCTTCGACTTTCGCTGGGCCTTTGCCACCGAGGCGGCCGCGATCGACTACTTTGCACGCATCGAGGACTTCAGGTCGGAGGAGAACGCCGTCGTTGGCCCGCGGATGCGGCGCACGGACACGAAGCTCGCCAACGCGGACGAGTGCGCCATCTTGCAGAGCTGTGACGAGCTCTCGCCAAGCCTTACCGGCATGAACATGAACGCGATGTTCCGGGCAGGTCGCCTCTGCGGCAAGTTCTACGCTTCTGTCGTACATCACACAACGGAAGTCACCGCTGAGAGCCGCGGGCAGGCGTACGCACAGCTGGCGAGGCTCGCAGAGGTAGCTGTGGTGAAGGCAAGGGAGGCTGTCCGCCATCAAATGTGACAGACGACGTCGACGTTAAACGCCAAATCGCAAACCCTCTAGAGCCCGCGGCGCGCGGGAGACGATCATGATAGCTCTAAACGAGGACGAGTGTTGGACGAGTGTTGGAGTGCGCCATGGCCGCGCTCTTTTGCTGGCGGCGTGTCCTGTCCCAGTCTCTCGTATAGAAAAGTCATCGCATGTCTTTCGAGTACTTTAGACTTTACTCTAGGCGTTAGCTACTTTCGCGTCAGACGTCAGCTCGATTTGTCTCACGTCGACCCCCGGGTGGGACCGGACCGTACGGTGGCTGCTCGCGAGGCGGGTAACCTTTATAGTTGTCATACGGACATACCTACCTTCGGGCGGCGTTGACCCCCCCCTTGGCACAGGGGGCAGTTCGTTTGGAACCCCCCTTACGTGCCGGCCAATATACGGCTTCAGTAGGATGGGTTCGGTTAGGGGGCGGTTATCCTCGAGTCGTTGGGTTAGTCTGAGTTACTTTGATTCGACGCGTTGGCGGTTTGGGGCTTGCGCTTGGGGTTGGGCGTCGTCGGTCGTGCCCGTGTGTGGTGCGTGTTAGAAAGGGGGTATGTGTCACTGTTTGGCTTGACTTGACGTGTTTTTATGGTCACCCGGCGGTGGCGGGTCCCCCGGCGTACTCGTAGTGCCCCGGTCCGCGGTCCCGTGGTCCGTGCGACCCGCTCTGAACACAAAATTATTGTCCACCACTCAGGAGCTCCCGCGCGCGTGTCAGCCCCCCTTGTGATCCGCGTCGTACTCGGCCCTTGTGGTCTCATCGGACAGGACGGCCCACGCCGCCTGCAGCTCGGTGAAGCGTGCGTGCGCCTCGGCCTGCTGCGCGGCGTCGGCCTGCGTGTGCTTGTCCGGGTGCCACTTGAGAGCCGCCTTGTGGTACGCCTTGCGCAGCTGCTCCGCCGTCGCGTTGGGCTCGCACCCAAGCACCTCGTAGAGCGAGCTTCGCTTCTGGAGCAACTGGAGCAGCCTCCACGCTTCCTTGAGCCCCTCACCAGCCTGGCTGCCTGCTGGGTTGAGCGCGGCCGCCGAGCGGAAATCGGCGATCGCCTGCGCGGGCTGGCCGATGGTCAAGAAGGCGCGCGCGCGCACGAGCAGGAGCCGCTCGTGATCCGAAGGTTGCGACGCGCCCGAGGAGACTGCGCGCCCGACAGCGGCGGCGGCGGCGGCGGCGCTCCGGCTAGGAGGCGGTGCGGCGGCGCGCGTCGTCTTGGTGCGGTGCATCGCTCTCACGAGGCTCATGCCGCGGTCACACACGCTAATCGTCTCGACGTGCCGCCCGCCGCGTGAGAGCGCCCGGCCAAGCAGCAGGTGCATCGCCATCGAGGCCGCCACACTCTCCTCAGCGAGGCAGAGCGCGCCGCAGCTGATCGTCACGGCCGCGTCGGCGTTGCCCGAGCTGAGCGCCAGCTTAGCGTCCTCCTGCAGCGCGAGCAGTGCCTTGCAGCGGCCATGAAGCTCAGCCGACTGCGCGTGGTTCGCCGTGTCGGCCACGTCCACCTCCGTCAGCGCGGCGAGGCATGCGTCGGCGCCCTGCCGAATGAACACGAGTCGCGCGGCCGCATGCAGGAGCTCCGGTGCCTCGGGCGTCGCATGCAGCTGCGCCTCACAGAGCAAGTCCGCCGCGTCGTACCGCTCGAGGGCTGTGAGTGCGCTGAGCAGCAGCGCGCGCAGCGCGCGGTGCTCCGGGTACCTGAGGACAAAGCCAAGGAGATGCACTCAGGCAGGCACCCAGAGGCATTCCGAGGGCCATCAGAAGCCATCAAAGGGTCATCAGAAGCCATCAGAGGGCCATCAGAAGACATCACCAGAAGCCATCAAAGGGCCATCAGAAGCCATCAGAGGTCCATCGAAGGCCCCTCGGCGTACTCTTTAGCGAGCCACTCGGAGTGCTCGACGACCTCCGCCCATGCCTCGCGCTGCGCCATCGCCTCGATCTCGCGCACGCGCTCCGCCATCGTCGTCGCCTCCGCCAGCGCACGCTCACAGAGTTGCAGCGAGCCGCCGTCGGCGAGGGCGGAGCGCTCGAGCTCCTCGATCTCGGCCACGAGATCGTCCTTGTCCGCCCCTTGTAACGATTCGCCCGCGCGCCCCACGCCCGCGGCGGCCGCCTTGGCCGCGGCCGCCTCGGCCAGCGCATCGCTCGCTTGCTCGCGCACCAGGCACGGCGCGTTCGCTCCGCCGCGACGTCGTGTGTGGGCCAGATCGCCCATCTCGGCGCGCGCGTCCTCGTGAGCACGCCGCTCGGCGGCGCGCCGCTCGCTCCACAGCAGGGCTCGCAGCTCGCGCACGCCCAGCGCTCGCAGCTCGTCGAGCCGCTCCGGCCGCGCCGTTGCGGGCGGCGCCGCCATCGCCACCGCCGCCTGCGCCATCGCTACCGATCGCTCTGTGTGACCCAGACGCATGAGCGCTGCCGAGCCGCGCGCGTACGCCTTGATATTGGTGGGCTCGAGCGTGACGGCGCGCTCGCAGTCGGCCGCGGCGGGCGCCCACCGGCCCAGCTTCAGCCAGCTCGCCGCCCGGTTGCTCAGCAGAGTCGCGATCGCACCGCGCGGTGGAGAGCCGTCGGCAGCCGGCGCGTCCACGCCCACACCCTCGCCGCGTTCGAGTGAAACGATCGCGTGGCCGTACCACGCGCAAGCCTGTCCGTACTCGGCCTCCCGGAAGAGGCGGTTGCCTTGCGCGCGACACCAGCCCGCGTAGTCCTTCTCCGGGTCAGGCTCGTCCGCGGACGGCGCGGACGGCGGCGCGGAAGGCGCGGATGGCGGCACGGTCAGCTCGGACGGCAGCTTGGGAGAAGCAGCGGGCACCGCGGCCGTCACGCCGGTGTCGAATAACGGCGCCTGCTCAAGAAGTTCGGCGCAGGATTGCGCCAGCTCGAGCAGCTGCATATGGTCGGGCTCCAGCTCGAGGGCAGCATCACACACTGCGAGTGCCTTGCCGATGGCGCCGTGGGCGCGCAGGGCACACGCGTGGCGATAGCGCGGCTTGATGGCGCCGGGCGAGGCGGCGACGGCGGCCGCGGCGTCGCTCACGGCCTCTGCCGTGCGCTGGAGCTTGAGTAACGCAATTGAACGGTTGCAAAGGATACTTGTCTTCGTCGCCGCGTCACCCTCGCCATCGCCGAGTGCTTCGAGCGCCGAGGCGTAGCTCGTGCAAGCGCGGCTGAAATCGCCGCTGCGAAAGGCGTCGTCTCCAGACTGCTTGTGGTTGGAGGCCGTGGTGGAGGCGGCCGTCATTGCGAAGCGCCTCGCCGTTGCCGTTGAAACTTCTTGTCCTTTTGTTCCGGCAGAAGTTTGGGCACGATTCGAGGTATGCCTTGCGGCCGCTGGGTAGCGCCTGTGAGAACTTCTGCAACCTCACTTTCTTAAACATGACCTGGACGTGCACGCATGGTCATACTGTAGCTGTGTTGGGGCGGGGTGACTGTGACTGACCTGTTATTAGGTGCACCTCG
>Ga0209550_10007505_pt1 | contig 10094 bp, 7 predicted proteins | sample LauGreSuBDMM15SN_2_FD_187567 | JGI IMG/M metagenome (GOLD analysis project Ga0209550, IMG submission 187567) | Freshwater lake microbial communities from Lake Michigan, USA - Su13.BD.MM15.SN (SPAdes) (version 5) | ecosystem: Environmental > Aquatic > Freshwater > Lake | place: Lake Michigan, USA... | reverse complement strand
CGAGGACAAGGCGCCGCGTGGACGAAACTGACGAAACTGGCGGTCCGTCAAGGCGCCGCGTGGACGAAACGGGCGGTCCGTCTTCGTCTTCGCCGTCGTTCCGCAGCTGCATCCTGGCCGACGCGCGGGCGCGGTTGGGCAGCGCCACCGTCCGGATGGCCTCGGCGACCCCGTCCGCCGCATTCGAGCTCACCACATGGCGCGCGACCTTCTTAACGGAAGCGACCGCGTTCCCCATCGCCACCGGATAGCCCACCAATCGAAGCATCTCGAGATCGTTCTCGCCATCGCCCACGGCCATGACCGAGGCTGGCCGCACTCCAAGGGAGCGGAGCATGGTGCGTACGGCAGCGCCCTTGGAGGTGCCCGCGGGCAAGATCTCGAGCGTCCAGTCGAGCGCCTGCACCACGCGCGCCGGCTCTCGCGTCCTCCTGAGGGCCTCCTCGAGCCGCACACGCAGCGGCGCCACCGCCTCCGGACTTGAGCAGAGCACGAGCAGCTTGGAGACGGCGGTGCGCGCGTCGGCACCGCGCGGCACCGCCGCCGCGCGCACCGCCGCGCTCACGCGCCACGGCGCCTGCACGTCGCCCTCCGTCGCCGCCGCCGCCGCCGCGAGCGACGCCCTGTCCCAGGGCGTCTCGCACTGGGCATCGTCGTAAGAGCTATATTTGACGGAGCGCCCGTCGAGGCACGGCGTGATGAGCCGATGCGACACGGTGGTCGTCGGGTCGTCGTTGCGGCAGTAGGCGCACACGGTCACGCTCGGGTCGCCCTCGCACGCCGCCTCGATGCGCTCGATCGCCGAAGGCGCAAGGATCTCATCCACGATCTTCTTCCCAGCGATGTCGTAGGCCACGAGGCCCTGGAGAAAGACTCCCGGCGTGACGAGATTGTGCGGCTCGAGCACATCCTGGACCCACGGACCAGCGCGTGCTCGGCCGGTAGCGAGCAGCACTTTCAGGCCAGCGTCGCGTGCCTCCTGGATTGAGGCGGCCACGGTGGGCGTCATCTCGTGCTGTGGATTGAGTGTTGTGCCATCGGCGTCGAGGACCACCGTGGTGATGGGCGCGCGGCGTCGGAGCAACGAGCGGATGAAGGCGCCATTCGAGGGTGTCGCTGCGGCGACGAGCACCAAGAACGCCGATCGCATTTTCTGCGATTGCGCGTCGTTTCGAGCGTCCTTTCGTTCGATTCCCCCCCCTGTGGGAGAGTTTCACCGGCACGAGTTTCTCCAGTGAAGTGAAAAACCAGATCTATTCCACTTCACATCGCCGGCACGGGTGCGGCGTGCGCAAGGTGCCCCGCAATCTTGCCGAGCGAGGCGACCTGCTTTGCGACCTGCTCGCTGATCACCCGGCGCATCTGGGCCTCACGCTCCGCGGCGCTCGCCGCCGCCACCTCGCTCTTCGTCGCCCGCGCCTCGGCGCTCGCCGCTGCGTCGCGCAGCTTTGCCGCCTCCGACGTCGCAGCGTCGAGCGAGGCGCGCGTGTTGCTCGCCTCCTCGCGCGCCGTGGCGAGCGAGGCCTCGGCCGCCTCGGCGCGGGCCGTCGTTGCCGCGAGGTCCGCTCGCAGGGCATCGGCGGCCGCCAGCGCCTCGGCGAGCGCGGCGGCGTGCCGCTCCTCTGCCTTCGCTTGATCCGTTGCCATGAGGTCGATCTCCTCGCGCAGTGCCTTCTCGCGTGCCGCGGCCGCCGACGCCTCCTCTGAGATCGGCGCCTTCTCCGAGGGCGGCGGCGGCGGCGGCGGCGGGGCACCCGACCGGTTTCCAGACTTGAGCGCGTCGAGCTGAGCCTGCACGTCCCGCAGCGTCGACTCCGCCGTCAGCGCGCGCTGCATTGCGTGTGGCAGCGCGCGCAGCGCCTTCTCGGACGCGCGCGCCTTACGCTGCGCCTCGCGATGGGCGTCACGCTCCTTGGTCAGGATGGCCGCATGGACCTTGGCGGCCTCCTTGAGAGCCTGCTGGGCTTCTGGCCACGACTCCTCCCATTCCATTCCGGCCTGGGGTGGCATGCTGGGCGTAAGCCGTAAACGTGTGGAGGCTTGCTCGGACGACTGCGACTGCAGCTTCGCAACACGAAGTCCGAGGGTGAAGCGTGTGAATCTCTAGATCGCAGTGTGAATATTCCTCAACTCGACCCTGAGTCCTCGAAAGGGAATCCTTAGGCATGGCATGTATGCAAGCAGATTTGCGTTTCCCTCCGCAGTCGCGCATTACAGTCGCGCCCCGTATGTGGAATTGTGGATGATGAGTCATCGACTCATCATCGCCCGTTGCCTCATCGGGAGGTCCTCGCCTCGTACATTGGCCAGCGCTTACCCTGCCGCTAGACATCTCCGCCCTGCGGCGGTCTCATCAGACGTCATCGCGCTCCACGTACAGCACGCCGGCTTGCTCGGAGCCGAGCTGCAGCTGCTTGAGGAGTCCGAGCGAGATGCTGAAGAAGAAAAGGATGAGGATGCTCGGCGTGAGGCAGGGCTCGATGTACTGCACGAGAACCTCGTCGACTGCCGTGGGTAGCGGCTTGTCAAGCACCTTGCACACCGCCTCCACCGAGACAGCGATGCCCGAGAGGATGAATGTCGAGCCGAAGACGATCGCGCCGCCGCCAAAGAATCGCTCGAGCAGTTCCTGCCCCGCCTTGGGAATGCGCGAGAGCGGATCGGCCGGACCGCGTTTGACCTCCTCCGCCTGCATCGACGAGCGCGTCACGCCCGCCTCGCGCAGCACCTCGTCCAAGCGGCGGTCGAGCGAAGACGAAGACCCGCCGCCGCCGCCGCCACTGCTGCCGCTCCTGGCACTGGCATCGCGGCTGGAGCTGGGCGTCGCTGCCGGCGAGGAAAAGCCCATCGGCGCGGACAAACCCACCGGGCGCTGTGGCTCGGGCTTCTGCGGCTTGGACTTCTTCTTTGCAAGTGCGACCGCGTGCTGCGCCCGAGACCGGATACGCTGCACCCTCAGGAGCGAGGCACTCGGCTCAAAGCAGACGGCGACGACCACGATCGACAACAGTAGCACCAACAAGAGTCGTGGGTTCATCGTCGGCGGAATGAGGCCTGTGCCTTCCGGACACGAGATGTCTTCGAAAGTGCCAAGTCAAGTCAAGTCAAGTGAAGTCAACGTCTTCGATTCGAAGAGCATTCTCATCAGAAGTGTTCACATAATTGACTTGCTTTGACGTCGCTTTGACTTTTCTCTGAAATGCTTCCTCGTCGTATCCCACGTGCCGCGTCGGCTGCACGCTTCGCCCTCGCGAGGCGTTGCAGCACCTCGAGCGCCACCAGCTCGACGGCAAACGCCCTCAACTATTGCGTCCAACGCGTCGCTCAAGCCGATCGTGAGCGCTATCTGTGCAATTTGCACGCGCCGGAGGCAGCCCGCCCTGGCCTATTCGCGTTGCATGCCTTCAACGTGGAGACGGCACAAGTGCGTTCGTCGACCACGCAAGAGGCCGCTGCGGCCGGTCGCTTCAGCTGGTGGCGCCGCGCGCTCGCTGGCGCGCTCGACGGCAAGCCTCCCGAGCACCCGGTCGCGATAGCCTTGGCACATGCCTGTGAACGGTACCGAATGACGCCGCGCTACTTGACGCAGCTGCTGGACGCACGAGAAGCCGATTTGCACGTGAAGCAGCCGGCTGACCGTGATGCGTTGCAGCTTTACTGTGAACAGACCGCCGGCGCGTTGCTGCTCCTAGGGCTCGAATGCGCTGGCGTGCCGCCTGGCGAGAGTGTGGCCGCAGAACATGCGGCATCTCAGGTCGGCGTCGCGTTGGGCATGGCCACGCTCCTGCGCGGCACGGCGGCGCACGCAGCGCAGGGCTGCACATATCTGCCGGCCGAGATCACCAAGCGCCACAACGTGAAGCTGAGCGAGATGCTTCGAGGGCACGCCTCCGCCGCAGTCTGCGACGCGGTTGCCGAGGTGGCCAGTGATGCAGTCACGCACTTGATCGCCGCGCGCAGCTTGCGTGACGACGTGCCCAAGGCAGCGCGACCCATTCTGCTCCCCGCCATCCTCGCGGAGCACATGCTCGATAATCTGAAGCGTAACGGTTATTCACCCTTTGCGGAGGGCGTACGGGCTCCCTCAGGTGGTGCGAGCCTGCAGCTCTCGCTGCTTTGGAGCCGGTGGACGTCGCGTTACTGATGCGGCTGTGCGTGGCACATTGCCAAGAATTGCGGCCCGGAACGGAAAAGGGGCGGGGAGGCGTTCAAGAATTCTCAAAGCATGAAAACGGAAGTTACGTGCCGCGCACCGCGCCACACTTTCTGGTAGGGTAGTACGGCGTTGCTTCTCGTCTGCCTCTGACGACGGCTTCACTGACGAGTCGACTCTCACTGAAAGTCGAGCAGGCGCAGCGGCTCGGTGCGCCAGCACAGTCGGCCCGCGTGCTCATCGGGTGCGTTGGCGCCGAGCGCGTCGATGGCGCCCATTTCGGCGTCGCTCAGCGTGAAGTGGCCGACGCACGCGCCATTCTCGGCCATGCGCGCCTCAGAGGCCGTCTTGGGGCACACGGCAGCACCTTTTTGGAGCGCCCAGCGCAGCAGCACCTGCGCTGGCGTCGCATGCACGCTGGCATGCGCCCTGCATGCATCGAGTACAGCTGGCGCCTCGAGCAGGTGGCCGCCGAGGCTCGCCCACTTGGCCTTGCTGCCGTCCTGGCCGCCAAGGGACGCGTACGCCTGCAGCACGATGCCCTCGCGCTCACAGTACGCGCGCAGCTCCGCCTGTGGGTACAGCGGGTGCATCTCGACCTGGTTCACAGCGGGTGGCCATATGGTCGCTGTCTGCTTGAGAGTCTCGAGGTGCGCAACGGTGAAGTTGCTCACGGCGATCGACCGCGCCTTGCCCGTGCGGAGCGCCTCTTCCATCGCACGCCACGTCTCGGCGCGAAGCGCGACGATCTCAGTCTCAGCATGGCCATCCATGGCATAGTGCCACCGCCCGTGCTCAGTGAGCTCATCGTTCCTGCGGTTCATCGTGCGCCACGCGGGGCCTGGCCAGTGCATCATCCAGCAGTCGACGTAGTCGAGCTGCAATCGTTGCAGGCTGCGCTGCAGGCAGCCGAGCGCAGGCTCGTAGCCATGGAACTTGCGCCAGTGCTTCGTGGTGATGAAGACCTCACTCCGCGAGACCGTGCCGGCCGCGAAGGCCGAGGCGAGCGCCTTCCCGACCTCCGCTTCCGTCTTCTCGCCTGCATAGATGTAGGCCGTGTCGATGAGCCGGTAGCCGTTGCGGAGCGCCGCAGCAACGGCCTTGCACGCCTGCGATGCACCGAGGCGGTAGGTACCGAAGCCGACGTACGGCATGAGCACACCACCGAGCAGGAGCGCGCAGTCGGTGAGTGAAGATGCCGCTGCGGCGGTCGTCATGCGAAAGGGCGCGGCGGCGGGAGGAGCAGGAACAGCCCCGTCGGCGTCGGCGTCGTCCAAGGTCCGTTTCATTGTGTTCACAGGGGTTCACGGAGCGCGCACGTTCACGTCAAAAGTAATCTGCGTAGAGGCGCATTCCTTCCAGACTTCATTCATCCACACACGCTATCACGTTCTCGAGTACAACGCCAATCTCAAACACGTGAAGGGCAACACATTGGGGCAACACCACAGACTAAAATGTGTAATGACACTGGGTCACTGCCGAAACTTCGTTTCGCGCACTGCGACCAAAAAGTTTCGTCAGACCGACATCGCGGAGTCCGGAGCATGGTCCGGAGACATCCGGTGTCGCTAGCTCCTACGCTCGTGGAGCACGCCATGCGCAATAAATCGCCTTCACAGGACACAGCGCGTTATTCATCCGCCCCCGTCCCCGGTCGCTCCTCAGACGCTCAGAGGCCTCACAAAGACGCCTCAGCGGGTGGGAGCTTTTTTGTGCCGCGAGACACGCACACACACAGAGATGCTAACCTAACAACACGGCCACACTCGCACACGCTGCCGAACAGACATAAAACACAATCAACCTTCGTTGAAAAACAACTTGAGCGGCGCGCGCGGGCCAGCGGCGAACACCCCAGATAAAGGCGAAACGCGGGCACATCTGGAGGCCTAGGCGAGGGCCACGACGCGTACATTGGACGCGTATAAAGAGACAGGAAGTCATGCATGACAGCAGGGAGTAAGTATGGAAACGGCGATACACGCGCGGCGCAGGCGCGGGGCGCGCAGAGGTGCGGCGTGGCGCGTTGCACATCGCCATTCACACCTCACTCAGGGGAGGGGGAGGGGGCTGCAGCACTAGAGAGTGGTGCCGAAGACGCCAAGTTCGCGACGGGCGTGACACCAACTTCGCGACGCTGTAGGATGCGTCGTAGGAGGAGTTCCGAGTACGGTGCCGTCTCAATCTCCGGGAAGTCTGACCACTGGCGATCGGGGTGAACGTCAGAGTCTGCGACCTTATTGACGCTATCATGCTCGTCCACCACAATGTGTCTGAAGGTCGCGTATGGGTCGGTATTGCAGCTCGCACTCTCCACGTGCACGTCGCCGTCATTGATCTCCCCGGCCATCACCTGCGTCCCATTCGTACCCATGAGTTCCGGTGACAGGCCGACCAGCTGCAGAGCATCGCGGAGGCACTTGGCAGCACCCTCAGCGTCTTTCCAGCAGTCCTCTATCTGGAGTTGCCTCTCAGTGCGCAGGGTTGCCATGGTGGCAAACGTGCTCGGGGGGCGCGGCAGGCTGCAATCGAACTCGGTGCCGTCCGGAGTAAACCGGCGGAAGATGGAGAACTGCCGGTCCCGCTCGAATCGCGAGAGTTTGAACGTCGCAACCTTGGGGTTCTGCTCGAAAGTCGCGAGGGCGTCTTGCCAGGCGATCATTGCGTTGTTGTTTCGTGCGATCGTGCATTTGGTCTTTTGGGCCACGGAGTTTGTATTCCCGTTCACGAACTGCGGGAACATCTTCAGCGTGATCGTGCAGTTCGAGGGGGCGCAGACCTCGGCGGGCACGCTCGCACAGACGTAATCGCGGATGCGGACGAAGTACTCGGAGATGTCGTAGTCCAGGTCCTTGTAAATCGATTTATTCTCATCGACAAGTTCTGGGCTCGGTCTCATGCCGCGCGGTTTGAACTGGAGGGCTTGTATCTTCAGCGTCAGCTGGGGATTGTACTTCTGCAAGATTGATTTGGTGGTCGCGTCGAAGATTGAGTCAGGCTGCCTTGAGCCTTGTGCACTATCCGAGTCGCAAGCAGCTGCATCCTCGCTGCTCGTCGCCCACAACACGTTGGCGTTAGCAAACGGCTCCCCGAGGTCGAACATGCACGGGTGGGTATTGAGCGCCTCCCCAAAGTCCGTCGTGCCGCTTCCGTGGTCAGAGACTATGACAAGCACCTGCGCCCGGCCAACAGGAGCAGCAAATGGCCACTCGGCCTTGTCCGGTACGTCCGGAATGTCGGGAGCGTCGTGGTTCTTGGACGGAACATCGCTTGCGTCTTTGTGTCCGTTGTGGCCGCCTTCGTCGTGGTGGCATCCTCCTGGAGCGCAATTGAACTCAATTTCCTCCTGCGGCGAAATGCCCAGGAGGAGGAAGCCAAAGAGCGCCAACATGGCGATGGGTCAAGGCAACCAAATTAGGTCGAGAAAGTTTTTAGCGCCGCATTTGGATCAGCAGCATGCATTCCTTCGATCGACTCTTAGGGCTCAATTACTTACGCGTGTGCGGCGCGCTGCCCCCGTGCCACTTACTGGGCCGACGGACCATTCGGAATGAATCGTCAACTTTGGTGTCACCCTAGATGTGACGGGTGTTTGGCTCGCACGTCTCTCTCTCGCCCATACGGCGCATTTATCCAGCGCCTCCGCCAGCTGCAACATCGCCTGGTCCCTTCCTGTGGGCGGCTTCCCCGGCGGTTTGCCCCGGCTCGGCGGCTTGCCCCGGCTCGGCGGCTTGCCCCGGCTCGGCTCAGCGGGCGGGGGCGGCAAGGCAGCAGCAGGTGCGTCACTCGATGCGTCACGTCGAACCAACTCGGCGCCACTGGGCCGGTGTTGGTGTGGGCCTTGGTCGCTGTGTGCCATCCCGGTCCGACGTGGCGTACCATCGGGGGGGGGATGGGGCTTTCCAGCATAGGGTTTGAGCCTCGGAGTGTAGGGATTGGCGTGGTAGGAATCGCGGGCAGTGCAGGGATAAAGGATTGAAGGTGGGTCTGCTATGGCCAGGCTCCTCGCCCGCGGTTGCTTCGCAGCGCTCTCGATCCTCGGAGTTAACGCCTGTCCGTGTCGTCCCCTCGCGCTCGGATCTTGACCCACGCCACGAGCAGCCTTCTTGGCCTCCTCGTGAGTCCGGGCGCTTAGTGAACCACCTGCCGCAATCTTCTTCTCGTACGCTGCCATCTTTGCCTTGTACTTGGCGAGCTTGCGCTTGAGGCGGGTGTTCTCCGCCTCAAGGTCGCCTTCAAATTGCTCGTCTTCGTCCTCGTCCTCGTCTACCTCCAGCTCCTGAAAACTCGCCTGAATCTCGCGATCGTAGCGCTCCGCTGCGCTGAGATGGGCCGCTGCCATGCGGGGAAACTTTTGCCGCACGGCAAGGCGAAAATCGCGGCAGTGCCCTTGGCGAATCGTCCGCTGCTGCTTCAAAGGCACCAGCAGCGCCCTCTTGGGAGCTGCTGCCACGAAGCGTTGATCTGCGGCTATGAGAGCGCCTGCGTCTGCATCGCCATCGGTAGCGGGCGCGGGTTTTGCAGACTTTGTGCTACCCAATGTAAGCATCGCCTCAAGCTCGTTATACTCGATACTGCCCGACTTGTCCTTGTCGAAGCGATCGAAAAGGGCGTCGACCGCCGCGGTTGCTGCTTTGAGACTGAAACCATTGAGATCGCCTGGCTTCGCTCGTGGGATCAAACCCATAGCAGCCATGGCTCCCCGAAACTCTGTCTTTGTGATAGTCCCGTCGCCGTCGAGATCCATCTCCCTGAAGAAGGTGAGTGCCTTCATCGAAACTGCCTGCAAGGCAGCTGATATCTGCACCATCAGGCTCTCGGCTGTCTGCGTCTCCACGTCTAAAGACTTGCCATCTTTGATGAGCTTGTTTCCCAGAAGCTGGAGTTCGCTCTCCTCTTGTTTGCCGTCCTTGAAAAGTCGAACCATAACAGGAGCTTCTTTTTTAAGGCTCACGAGGCGGTGCCGCGCGACGTTGCTAGGATCGGTGAGGCTCCCGGCGCCCTGTCGGAGGTGTCGATTGAGCTCCTCATAGCTAACATAGCCAGAACAGTCGGCATCGATCTCATCAAAGAGCAAGGTTGCAGCTCCCATAGCTTCTGGGCCGAAGCCCATGCCAGCTACCACCTTGCCAACATCTTCACGTGCGAGCGATCCACGGCCATCTCTGTTCCACGTTTGGAAGAGGTCGAGCACCCTTTGCGAGGACCGTACCAGAGCGTCGCGTAAGGCAAACGCAATGAACTCATGCAGTTCGATCGTACCGCTGCCATCGACGTCGATTGAAGCGAAGCGGCTGCGCAGCTCCAAATCAGTGTGCGGGCCCTTCTCGCGCGCACGGATGAGCGCAGCAAACTCTTGAAAGTCTAGCACGCCATCTTTGTTTGCTGCTCGCCAGCTGATTGCATTCTGACGCATGCCCTGCTCAAAGTCTTGCTCTTCAAAAGTCTCGAAGCCGTGAAGATCGCCACGGTACACCTTTTGGCGATGCGCCCGAACGTCATCGGCGAGGACGCTGTATTTGACCATGCTCGCTGTGACAGTGGACGCGCGATCCAGGTCGAGTGGCAGCGCGCACGCAGCGGTGGAAAAGAACGGAAAGGGAAGTTTTTGACGAACGCTGAAACGACAGAAAGGGACTTGGAGAGGCCGCGCTGCACGAATACACCGCCCACAGGTCTACGACACGACATCGTGCTCCGCCCTACGCGCGCGTTACATCGCGCTTAGTGTGGGTGGCATCCATTTGAGGCTTGATCTTGATATTTCTTGTTGAAGGATGGAGTGAGAAGCTGCGAACGGATCGTTACAGTCATGTGAAGTGTGTGTAAAGTACAGGATCCGTCCAGATCCTGAGTGTAAAAGAGCAGTGTGGTGTTGAGCTTGCGGGGCATCTGTCCAGTTGTTGCATCTCTTGAGGCGTGGGCCCACCATGGGGCC
>Ga0209550_10007502_pt1 | contig 10095 bp, 6 predicted proteins | sample LauGreSuBDMM15SN_2_FD_187567 | JGI IMG/M metagenome (GOLD analysis project Ga0209550, IMG submission 187567) | Freshwater lake microbial communities from Lake Michigan, USA - Su13.BD.MM15.SN (SPAdes) (version 5) | ecosystem: Environmental > Aquatic > Freshwater > Lake | place: Lake Michigan, USA... | reverse complement strand
CTCGGCAAATTTCTGAACCTCTGGAGTTCCATCCAACGTTGCACGGTGCATTAGACCTCTGGTCCAGGCGTAGATGGAGGCAATCGGGTTAGTTGATGTCTTCTGACCGGCCTGGTGCTGGCGGTAGTGACGAGTAACCGTTCCGTGAGCGGCCTCAGCCAAAGCCGTCTTGGCATCTGGGGTAGTTAGAACAGAGGTCATAAGACCAAGGGAGCCAAAGCCCTGAGCTACGGTGTCTGATTGAACATCGCCGTCGTAGTTCTTGCAGGCCCAGACGTAGCCACCTTCCCACTTCAAAGAAGCGGCCACCATGTCATCGATTAGACGGTGCTCGTAGGTTATGCCTGCTGCCTTGAACCTGTCTGCATACTCGGCGTCAAATACTTCTTGGAAAGCGTCTTTGAAGGCGCCATCGTAGGCTTTCAAAATTGTGTTTTTGGTGGATAGGTAGACCGGGTAGTTTCTGGCCAATCCATAGTTGAACGAGGCTCTCGCGAAGTCACGAATTGAGTCCATGTAGTTATACATACCCATCGCAACACCACCGGATGCAGGGTAGTCTGCGATAGTCCAGGTCTGGGCTTCACCGGATTCAGGGGTGTAAGTCATGGTGACAGTTCCCTTGCCTGGGATCTTTACATCGGTTGCTTTGTACTGATCACCGTGGGCGTGACGACCAATGATAATCGGCTTGGTCCAACCAGGAACCAGTCTTGGCACGTTGGAGATAATGATCGGCTCTCTGAAAACAACTCCGTCAAGAATGTTTCGGATAGTTCCGTTTGGAGACTTCCACATCTTCTTTAGACCAAACTCTTTTACTCTGGCCTCATCGGGTGTTATCGTCGCACACTTAACCCCAACACCATGCTTCTTAATTGCGTGAGCAGCATCGACTGTGACTTGGTCATCGGTTGCGTCGCGATTTTCAATGGAAAGATCGAAGTAGTCCAGCTCGACATCCAAGAAGGGCAGGATAAGTGAATCTTTGATGTTTTGCCAGATGATTCGAGTCATCTCGTCGCCATCTAAATCGACTACCTTGCCAACAACCTTGATTTTTTCCATTTATTGCTCTTTCCATTTGTGAGCCCTAAAGCTCTTCTAGACTATCGAAATCTCAAAAATCTTTTCCTTGCTAAACCAGAGAATCCCGCCATGCTTTGTGCATTTTGGAGAATTTTCCTGAACCGGAAATCAAATTCTTTGGAGAGTCGTCTTCAATGACTTTCCCCTTCTCCATAACCAAGACTCGATCCGCAATCGAAACTGTCGATAGGCGGTGCGCGATGATGATTGCGGTTCGATCTGCCAGCAGGGTCTTGAGCCCATGCTGAACAAGTCGTTCGGAAGGAATATCTAGCGAGCTCGTCGCTTCATCCAGAATCAACACAGCGGGGTTTGCGATAAATGCTCTTGCGAAGGAAATCAGCTGCCTTTGGCCAGCACTTACCCGACCACCGCGCTTATTGACATCGGTGGAATAACCTTCTGGCAAAGCAAGGATGAATTCGTGCGCCCCAACGGCTTTGGCTGCCTGCTCAATTTCATCGGGGGTCGCATCTGGCTTACCAAGGGCGATGTTGTCGGCTACCGATCCAGAGAACAGGTATGCCTCCTGGGTAACCATTACTACCGATCGCCTCAGGTCCTTGGCTGACAAATCGCGGACGTCTATGCCATCTAGGGTTAGCTTTCCAGAAGTTGGATCATAGAATCTCGAAATCAATTTCGCGATTGTGGACTTTCCAGCGCCGGTAGTTCCAACCAGGGCAATAGTTTGACCGGCTGGAACAGTTAATGAAAACTCAGGTATGACTTCAACACCGTTTGAGTAGTGGAAACCTACCTTGTCAAAGACAATCTCACCCTTGGCGTTTGCTAGCGCTACTGGTTTCTGGGCCTCAGGAACAGATGCTTGCTCTTCTAGGACACCTGAGATTTTTTCCAGCGCAGAGTTAGCAGATTGGTAAGAGTTATAGAACATCGCAAGATCTTCCATCGGGTCGTAGAACCTTCTTGCATACAGGATTGCTGCAATCAAAACTCCTAGACCCAACGAGCCCTCTAGAACTCGAACACCACCCCACAGCAAAATAATTGCAACAGAGATGTTTCCAATCATGATTAGCGCCGGGTCAAAGATTCCAAAGAGTTGAATTACCTTGGCGTTGATGTGCCGGTACTTCTCGACCAAAGTTTCATACTCACCCTGGTTTCTTTTCTCCTTACGGAAGGCCTTCACAGCACGAATGCCCGTCATTGTCTCAACAAAGTAGACAATTAGCTTTGCCGACGAAACCCTGGACTCGCGGAACATCAATTTGGAGTTGACTTGGAACCATCTGGTCAGAAAATATAGCGGAACCCAGCTAATTGCGAGAATTGCAAAACTTGGGAGATCTAGAAACACCAACGCGGTTGCGGTGAATAACATGTACAGGATTCCAACAATCATTTCATTGCCACCGGTATCCAACAGCTCACTAATGGCATCAAGGTCGCTGGTTTGACGCGAAATGACCCTGCCCGATGTGTACTTCTCATGGAACTCTAGAGAGAGCTTCTGGGTATGAACAAATATTCGCTTCCTAAGGTCCAAAAGCACATCTTGGCTCAGCTTTGCGGCGAATCTTAGGAACCAGCCAATAAGGGAAGCCGTAGCAACTGCTGCAAATAGATAGCCGCCGACCACTAAAAATAGCGGTGTAGTGTCTGCCTTCAGTGCAGCGGGTAGGGCCCAGTCGATACTGAGTGCGATTAGAGCGGGTCCTGCGACTCGAAGAGCCTGAGACAAGATGACAATCAAAAGACTTAGAAGCAGTCTCCCGCGAACTGGATAAATCAGTGAGAGCAGAAGCTTTCTGGAACGAACCTTGACCTGCTGCGATTCTTCTTTGCTTAGCTCAATCTTGTCTTCGCCAGCAACTCCTTGCATGCTCATTCGCTCACCTCGATTTGCTTACCGGCAGCATCTAGTGAAGAAATCACATATCGGTAGTGATCGTTTGTTGCCAAAAGCTCACTGTGCTTACCAACCGCAACAATCTTGCCATCTTGCATAAGTGCGACGCGATCGGCTAGCTGAACAGTAGAAGGTCTGTGAGCCACAATCAAAGCCGTTGTCTTCTTTAGAACTTTTCTAAGCGCTGACTCAACAAGTGCTTCGGTGTCAACATCCAAAGCTGAGAGTGGATCATCCAGAACTAGTACTGAAGGCTTTGCAGCAACCGCTCTTGCTAGTGCAAGACGCTGCCGCTGTCCTCCGGAAAGAGAAAGTCCTTCTTCTCCGATTTTGGTGTCAAGACCTTCGGGCAGCTCATACACAAAATCAGCTTGCGCAATCGAAAGTGCTTCTTTCAATTCTTCTTCTGTGGAATCAGGTCTTCCAAGCAACACATTGTCACGTACCGATGCGGAGAACAAGGTAGCGTCCTCAAAGGCCATGGCGATGTGCGAACGTAACTCCACTCGCGTTAGTGACCTGATGTCAACACCATCGAGCTCTATTGAACCTGAAGACACTTCATAGAGCCTGGTAGTTAGGGCAGTTAGGGTGCTCTTGCCGCATCCGGTGATTCCAATTAGGGCAACAGACTCCCCTGGCTCTAAAACGAGGTCAATCCCGCGCAATAGATCTTGCTGCTCTGACTTGCTGTCTGGGTAGCGGAAATGGACGTTCTTGAATTCCAAGCGACCCTCTGGTGAGCTAATGGTCTTTGCCACCTCTGGGTCCTTGATGAGTACTGGCTCGTCAATGACCTCAAAAAAGCGCTGGATAGCGGTTTTGGCATCGAGCGTCATAGAAAGTAAGAATCCAATGGACTCGGTCGGCCAACGCAAAACAGTGGCAGTGGCAAAAAATGCAACCAAACCACCGATGGTGAAGCTACCTTCGGCAACTAGGAAAACTCCGACCAACATCGACATAGCTACCGCTGTTTCTGGAATCAACAACAGATAGACCCAAATGTTGGCAATCAGTCCAGCCTTTTTCAGCTCGGTGGATCTAAGACCTTTTGCTTCTGCCGCAAACTTGCGAGCGGCGTGATCACCTCGACCGAAGGCTTTTAGCACTCGAATACCGTGCACTGACTCTTCAACCGAGGTTGCTAGGTCACCGGCTTGATCCTGCGAGAGCCTTGCAATCTGTCCATACTTTGCCTCAAAGCGGTATCCCTGAATCCAGATTGGAATCGAGATCACAAAGAAGATTAGACCTAACAGCCAATGGAAAGTAAACAAGATTGCAAGCCCAACAACAATTGTTAGTGCGTTAGCAAACAATAAGACAACACCAAAAGAGAGCCAGCGACGAATCAAGCTCAGATCTTGGGTAGCTCTTGAAAGCAGCTGGCCGGAAGGCCAGCGATCGTGGAAGCTAACTGGTAGATCCTGAAGTTTTTGATAAAGAGTTGAACGCAGCCCAGCCTCAACAAAAGTTCCTGGAGTAAGTACCAGCCAGCGGCGAAGTAGCACCATGGCAGCTTCCAAAGCACCCATGAGAAAAACTAGAAAAACAAAGAAGTAAAGGGTTTCCAGGGTGCCCGAGTTATCAAGACTGTCAAACAATGACCGAAGTAATTGAGGAATTGCGAGAGCGAACAAACTAGCGGCAACTGCTGCGAAGATACCTAGGACGATTCGAGGGAGGGCTTTTTTCGCGTAGGGGAAAATTCGCAATAAGGTCGCGATGGTTTTGTCTTGCTTCATAAATCCTCGGTAATAACATGCCTTCTTGAGGCAGCCTTCTAGGATACCACCCCGCTAGGAACTTCGGGCCTTGAGCTAGTGGAAGAAGTGACGTTCCCCGGTTAGATACATCGTTATTCCAGCTTCAGTGGCAGCCTGGATTACTTCTTCGTCTTTAATCGATCCACCCGGTTGCACGACAGCTTTCACTCCCCCTCTGATCAGAATTGCCAATCCGTCTGCAAAGGGGAAGAAAGCGTCGCTTGCTGCGACCGAGCCCTTCACTCGGCTTCCGGCTCTAGTAACCGCCAATTCACAAGAATCCAGCCTGTTTACTTGACCCATACCGATGCCAACCGATGCGCCGTCTCGGGCAAGAAGTATGGCATTTGATTTCACTGATCTAACTGCACGCCATGCGAACTCTAGATCCGAACGGGTTTGGGGATCCGCCTTATTCCCCGAAACCAATTTCCAGTTCTTATCAGAGAAATTCTTGAAGCTATCCGACTCTTGAACTAGAAAGCCACCGGATATTTGCTTAAGTTCTTTTGCGGGTGCACTATAGCTTGGCGGAAGTTGCAGAACCCTTAAATTCTTTTTTGTTAGCAACAAAGCTAGAGCTTCCGACTCGTATCCAGGAGCAATGATAACTTCTGTAAAAATCTCAGCTACCTGGCTAGCCATCTTCAAAGTCACAATTCGGTTTGCCGCAATCACGCCACCGAAGGCAGAAATAGAATCACAGAAGTGGGCTTTAGCGTGGGCGTCAGCGATAGCGTCATCAGAATCAGGTGAGCCAATCGCAATTCCACATGGATTAGCGTGTTTGATGATTGCAACTGCTGGGTCGTTAAAGTCATAAGCGGCTCGCACGGCGGCATCAGCATCAACGTAGTTGTTGTAAGACATTTCTTTGCCACCGAATTGATTGGCTTGGGCAATACCCCACGACTTTTCTAAGCCATCAATTTTGTAAAGTGCAGCTGCCTGGTGTGAATTTTCTCCGTATCTCAAAACACTTGCCAAAGAAGCGTCTATTGCCAAATGAGGTTCAAAGCCCGGGTTCTTACCTGCGTCAGTAGCAGGCGAGTTGGAATCCGCTTTCCAACTATCAGCAAGCGCTCCAGCCATCCAGTTAGAGACCGCGGTGTCGTATTTTGCGGTGTGCGTGAATGCCTGCAACGCTAGTTGCTGTCGCTGCGCCAAAGTGGTGCCGCCAGAAGTGGTTGCCTCGATGATTTCTTTGTAGTTGGCAGGATCCACAACAACCGCGACATTGGCGTGGTTCTTCGCCGCAGCACGAACCATCGCTGGGCCACCGATGTCGATCTGGTCAATTGCTGACTCCCCACTGGCGCCACTGGCTATTGCTTCTACAAATGGATATAGGTTCACAACCAATAGCTGAAAGGCGCTCACGCCAAGTTTTTCAAGCTCAGCTCTATGGCCGGTTAGCCTCAGATCGGCAAGTAATCCAGAGTGAATAGCTGGATGGAGGGTCTTTACCCTGCCATCGAGAGTTTCCTGGAAGCCGGTAACCGCAGAAACTTCAGTAACTGCAATCTTGGCCGCCGAAATGGTTTTTGCAGTTGAGCCGGTTGAAACAATCTCAACGCCAGCGGCAGCAAGTGCCTTAGCAAGCTCTAGCAAACCTGTTTTGTCCGAAACTGAAATCAAAGCACGTTTGATTGGAACTTTATCGAAGTGCAGGTAATCGGCTGCGGTGTAGTTACTATCCATGAATACCCTTAGCCGACTTTGCTTGGCTCAAGTTGCTTGCTCGCTAAAAACTTAACTGTGTCTATCAATAGCTTGTGCTCGACTAACTTGATTCGCTCATGCAAAGTATTCTCGTCATCAGCCGGAAAAACTGTTACTACCTCTTGGGCAAGAATTTCTCCAGTGTCCACTCCCTCGTCGACAATATGAACTGTTGCCCCGGTTTCTTTTGCTCCAGATGCTAACGCATCCTTCACGGCATGGGCGCCAGGGAAATTTGGCAGCAGTGCTGGATGAATGTTTATGATTCGCGGGGAAAACTTGGCAACAAAGGATTTAGGCAGTAGCTTCATAAATCCCGCAAGAATAATCAGGTCAGGGTCAAGATGCGATATGTTCTCTCCAAGTTTCTCGGCCCAGCTATCACGGTTGGCAAAATGCTTTTCTTCAACGACAAAGGTTGGAACACCATATAGGTCTGCATGCTCGAGACCTGGTGCTGGTTTATCGGATCCAACGGCCAACACTTTGGCTGGAAATAGTGGGTTCTTTGTTGCCTGCAACAGCGCTAGCAGGTTTGATCCTGAACCAGAGATCAAAACAACAACTGAAAGCATGGGGTTAGCCTACCTTTTTAGAGATACCCGGCTTGTCCGCTACTGGCCTAGCGCTGAAGAAAGCAGCCAGAGTGGAAACCACTCCGACCTCCACGAAGACAACTATTGCCAATACCAAAGGAGAGACACCCACTTGAGATAGCCTTCCTGGCCCAGCGCTTCCCGAGGCCATCAAGGCAAGTAGGCCCATTTGAGACGCTGTCACAAAAGCAATCGAAAGACCGAGCGATAAAGCCGCGGTCCAGGATTTAGCAAACTCGAATCTGATTTCGTCGGCTGATTTTCTAATGGAGAGCGTTGCTATAAATGCTGCGAGCAAGACAATGGCTATCGAAACCATTCCAAATTGCAACTGCCCAACCGGCAGAGCACCAAGAATTGGAATCGCCGGAAGTGGTCCAACTTGAGATCCAAGAGGAGAGATAAGTGAACCCGCACCAATTGAAAAACCAACTCCGGTAAGCCAAGCAGCCCCGTAGATTACCAAGTTTGGTATCAGAGCTAATTGACCAAGAGTTATTACCACTGCGCCCAAGACGCTCACTTGAACACTCTCGTAGAGCCTTGTGATGTCTATCCAGCTAATGGTAATGAGCAACGCAATGGTAAACGCCGAAATCATCAACAGCATCACTGTTATAGCGGATCCTGCTCTAAACGCTGGTCCCAGTATTGATCGAACGCTCCAGTGAAGTTTTAGGCGAAAAGAATTCAGTGCCTGGCGGATACGATCGCGCTCTGGGGCTTGATCCAAAATGTCACCCTCGAAGATTTCATCCGGCTGACCAAACAAAGACCCGAGCACTTGAAAACTCAAAAAGAGTATTGTCGGGAAGAAAACACCTTGCCAAGCAATTGGATAAATGGCGATGTCATAGGCTGCTGTGCTGATACCTAACGCCGCAGCTCCATAAACCAAAGCGCCGCCGAGCCAACCTGGCCAAAGCGATCTGGCTGCAATGAATCTTTTGCCGGCGTTGTAAAAAGAACGAGCCAACCAAATTGTCATTCCTAGTGGAACTAGGGTCACCACAAACGCCGGCACCAATAGACCGAGTAGTTCTCCTTCGGGAACCACAAGTCCCGTGCCGTGAGAAAGTAGCCAGAAATCGGCAGCGGCCCTAAAAGCCACCAGCCATTCAACATCAGGGTTATTTTCTAAAAACCAAACCAGAGTCAGCGGAACAAGCAAAAGACTCAAGCTAATTGCCACAAGTATCGCGGCTTCTAGAGCTGCGATAAAGAAGGTCTGTCTTTTATTCACGGTTTACGAGATCTCTAAAGAGAGCCAATTACCTCGCGCATTAGCGCGGCAGTCTCGCTAGGAGTTTTTCCAACTTTGACACCAACTGCTTCGAAGGCTTCTTTCTTGGCCTGAGCAGTTCCTGCACTTCCCGAAACAATCGCTCCGGCGTGACCCATGGTTTTGCCTTCAGGTGCTGTGAATCCCGCAACGTAAGCGACCACTGGCTTGGTGACATTGTGCTTGATGTATTCGGCAGCTTTTTCCTCCGAGTCGCCCCCGATTTCACCAATAAGAACAATCGCCTTAGTTTCTGGATCATTCTGGAATGCTTCCAGGGCGTCGATATGGGTGGTTCCAACTATTGGATCGCCACCAATTCCAATCGCGGTTGACATACCGATATCTCTTAGCTCAAACATCATTTGGTAAGTCAGAGTTCCTGACTTGGAGACCAAACCAATTGGTCCGCTTCCTGTGATATCCGATGGTGTGATTCCAGCGTTTGATTTTCCAGGGCTAATGATCCCTGGGCAGTTTGGACCAATCATGCGAGTTTTTAGACCCTTGGAGACATTGTGTGCCCAGGCCTCAGCGGAGTCGTGAACTGGAATTCCCTCAGTGATAACAACCGCGAGTCCAATTTGCGCGTCGATAGCTTCAAACATCGCAGCCTTTGCAAAAGCTGGTGGAACGAAGATAACACTTACGTTGGCTCCGGTTTGCTTCACGGCTTCCGAAACTGTTCCAAAAACAGGAAGTGACTTGCCATCTACGTCTACAGATTCGCCAGCTTTGCGCGGGTTAACCCCACCGACGATGTTTGAGCCACCAGCTAGCATTCTGCGGGTGTGCTTCATACCCTCAGATCCAGTCATACCCTGGACGATGATTTTTGAGTTTTCGTTTAGAAAAATTGCCATCTAAATTCTTACTTTCCCTTACTAGCTAGCTCGGCTGCTTTATCGGCTGCCTCGTCCATGGTTTCAACTACTGTGACAAGCGGGTGATTCGCATCCGCCAGAATTTTTCTACCCTCGTTTACGTTGTTGCCATCAAGGCGAACAACCAGAGGCTTGGAAGCCTTGGAGCCTAGTTTTTCTAGGGCTCCAACGATTCCGTTAGCAACCGCATCACAAGCCGTGATGCCACCAAAGACGTTCACAAAGACACTTTTTACCTGTGGGTCGTTCAAGATAACATCCAGTCCGGCAGCCATAACTTCAGCTGAGGCACCTCCACCGATGTCCAGGAAGTTAGCTGGCTTTACCCCGCCGTGGCGAGCTCCCGCGTAAGCAACCACATCCAAAGTCGACATAACTAGTCCGGCACCGTTTCCAATGATTCCCACTTCACCGTCTAATTTGACGTAGTTCAGATCCATCTGCTTTGCCTTGGCTTCTAGAGGGTCTAATTCGTCGCGCTCCATTTGCTCGCGCTCGTGCCTAAATTCCGCATTGTCATCCAATGTGACCTTGCCGTCTAGGGCAATAATCTGACCATCTTCAGACAAAACCAGAGGATTCACTTCAACCAAAGTGGTGTCTTCTTTTTTGAACACTTCGTAAAGCTTTACAAACACCGGAGCAACTTTTGCCGCAAGTTCATCATCGAAGCCACCTAGCTTGGCAATTTCTAGGGCCTTAGCTAAATCGATTCCCTTGACTGCGTCAATTGGGACTTTGGCAAGCGCCTCCGGTCTTTCCTCAGCAAGCTGTTCGATATCCATTCCGCCCTCGACCGAGCAAAGTGCAAGGAAGGTTCGGTTGGATCTATCAAGTAACACTGAGAAATAGAATTCCTTGGCGATTTTCGCACCCT
>Ga0209550_10007499_pt1 | contig 10096 bp, 12 predicted proteins | sample LauGreSuBDMM15SN_2_FD_187567 | JGI IMG/M metagenome (GOLD analysis project Ga0209550, IMG submission 187567) | Freshwater lake microbial communities from Lake Michigan, USA - Su13.BD.MM15.SN (SPAdes) (version 5) | ecosystem: Environmental > Aquatic > Freshwater > Lake | place: Lake Michigan... | reverse complement strand
CTGATGTATCTTGTAATAAAAGCGCCTGAAAGTGTGAAAATAAAAGAAATGTGTAGTATTAAAGTGGCCCATTTTTCTTTTCGTAAAAGTTGGTATCTTTTAATATTCCCTGCAAAATTAATTAGGAAAAAACCCATAATAGCTTCAAACCACAAGGCATTGTAAATCCAAATTCGAGCCGTATCGGTGTTGTATTTACTTTCAATAAAAGTCCCGCAAATCATGGCTATTGCAAATGACAAAAATAAAAACGCCATTAAACGCGTAGAAAACAAAAATGAAAGTATTTTTTTATCCATTATAACAGGTGAATTTATTTCAAAAGTGGTACAAAAGTAATCCAAATTTGTTAAAATCAGAATTACAAACTCGTTTTTAAGTATTTTTTAAGGGATGTTTTTTAAATTGTGAAATTGGATGTAGTTTAAAAAAAATCAATAATTTAGCAAAATGATAAAAATAGGCATCATTGGATCTGGAAATGTGGCTCAACATTTAATTGTAGCGCTTCAAAAATCGATTGCAGAAGGTGCTGAAATTGAAATTACAACCGCTTTTTCAAGACAAAAATCGGCTCTTACAAATTTATTGGATTCGAAAATAATTACTTCTAATTGGATGAATTTAAAAGAAGCTGATTTGTATATTATTGCAGTTTCAGATGGTGCTGTTAGTGAAGTTTCTGAAAAAATTCCTTTTAAAAATAAATTGGTGGTTCATACTTCTGGAGCCGTTTCCTCAGAGGCAATAAATACCAATAATAGAAAGGGCGTTTTTTATCCTTTACAAACATTTTCAAAAAATGTTGCAGTCAACTTTAAAACCATTCCTATTTGCATCGAGAGCGAAAACGCCGCTGATTTAGAATTGATAAAAAAGGTCGCTCATACGATTTCTGATTCGGTTTATGAAATCAATTCTGAACAACGAAAAGCATTACATGTAGCAGCCGTTTTCGTGAATAATTTTACCAATAATCTTTACAAAATTGGAAGCGACATTTGCAATGAAAATAACATTCCTTTTGAAATAATTTTGCCCTTAATCATAGAAACCGCTAACAAAATAAATCGTTTGTCACCAAAAGACGCTCAAACCGGTCCTGCACAAAGAAATGATTTAGATACAATTAATACTCATTTGGCGTTTTTAAAAAATGAAAAACAAAAAAACATTTATAAACTATTAACCCAATCTATTCAAAATAATGGCTAAAAGTTATAAAGAAATAATGAATGCTATTACGACATTCGTTTTCGATGTCGATGGCGTACTTACTGATGGTTCTGTAAATATTTCTGCAACAGGTGAAATGCTTCGAAAAATGAATATTCGTGATGGATATGCCATGAAAGCGGCAATTGAAAGCGGTTATAATGTTTGTATTATATCTGGCGGAAGCAATGAAGGCGTTCGAATCCGATTGAGAAATTTAGGAATAACAGATATTTATTTGGGATCTCCAGACAAAGTGGAAACCTTCAAAGAATATTGTGAATTGTACTCAATATCTCCTGAAAAAGTCCTTTACATGGGAGACGATATTCCCGATTTCCATGTAATGAAATTAGTAGGGTTACCCACCTGTCCTCAAGATGCTGCTCCTGAAATTAAGTCGATTTCCAATTATATTTCTCATGTATATGGCGGAAAAGGCGCAGTTCGTGATGTGATTGAACAAGTAATGAAAGTTCAAGAAAAATGGCATCTTTATTATAATGGGAAACACGATTAATATTTTTTAAATTTTCCATGATAAATTACTTAAAACTAATACGTTACCGCCATTTATTGTTACTTGCTTTTATGCAATTAATTTTTAGATATGGTTTTCTAAAGCTTCAAAATATTCCTCTGTCACTTGCCGATTGGCAATATATTTTATTGGTAATTTCAACAATATGTTTAGCTGCTGGAGGAGCAATTATCAATGCTATATTTCAACAAGAATCCGATTCAGAAAATCAACCAGAATTTCAGGTTGTGGGTCTGTTTATTTCTGAAAATACAGCCTACTATTTATATGCTGCTTTAACATTTATAGGCGTTTCTATTGGATTTTATTTATCGAACGTAATTCAAAAACCCAATTTTGCTATTCTTTTTATTTTAATTGCCTCTACTCTTTATTTTTATGCGTCGAGTATGAAAAATAGTTTTTTGGTTGGAAATAGTATTATGGCATTATCAACCACAACTTATATAATTATTATTGGACTCTTCGATTTGTTACCCGCAACCTACGAAGGGAATCAAACGATAATGGGATTGCATTTTAGTATTTTAATGGATTACGCCATATTTACCTTTTTGATATCATTTTTAATTGAATTGGTGTCAGATATAAAAAACGTAAAGGGAGATTTAAATCAAGGGTTACAAACTTTACCAAATGTAATAGGAATTTCCAAAGCAAAAAAAGTCACCTTTATTTTCAGTATTGTTCCCGTGTTTTGTGTGCTTTATTACCTTAAAGTTTACCTATTTGATGCCAATTTGATCTATAGTTCTATATTTGGATTAATGTTCATTTTAAGCCCATTACTCTATTTTTCTTCTAAAATTCTAACTGCGAATGAGCCCAAAGAAATGAATCAGTTAAATTGGATTTTGAAAGGAATACTGTTTTTTACATTCTTGTCCATATATGTAATTAGTTTAAACATAAAATACAATGCTTAAAGAAAAGCTGAAAAATCATAAAATAATCTTAGCTTCTGGATCACCAAGAAGGCAACAATTTTTTAAAGATTTAGATTTAGATTTCGAAATTCGATTGAAAGAAATTGAAGAAATTTATCCGGAAAATCTAAAAGCCTATGAAATTACTGATTATTTAGCCGTGCTTAAAGCAAATGCATTTGATGGGGAACTATTAGAAAATGAGATTTTAGTTACTAGCGACACCATTGTTTGGCACAACAACAAAGCGTTGGGAAAACCAAAAGACTATGAGGATGCCTTTCAAATATTAAAAACGCTATCCAACAAAACGCATGAAGTGATCACATCAGTTTGTTTTAAAACATCCAAAAGTAGCCACGTTTTTCACGAAATTACCAAAGTTACTTTTTCAACTTTAAGTGACGAAAGCATTCATTATTATTTAAAAAATTACCAACCATTTGACAAAGCAGGAGCCTATGGAATTCAAGAATGGATTGGTTTTATTGGAGTTTCAAAAATTGAAGGATCCTATGCAAATGTAATGGGAATGCCCACTGACAAAGTATTTAATTATTTGCTGAATTGGAATAATTAGAACTTTATCTTTTTAATTTGGTAGTTCAATTAGGTATTTTTTTCTGTTTTTATTATCTAATTGAGTGGTTCTCAACCAAGGATTGTACAATTTTAATATCTTATAATTGATTCCTTGACGAATTGCAAACTCTGCTAAATTAGAAACGGCAGTGTCAATTTCAATTTTACGAGTGGGATACAATTCATACAAATCTTGTTTTGGAATTTCAAATCCAAATTTTTCTGGCGCTTTCATAATTTCTTTCAAAGCTAAAATACGAAACACGTATCTTGAAGTTTCCTCATTCAATAATAAATCATAATAATTAGTGACTTTTTGAAAGTCAATTTGCTTATTTACGCCCGTAATTCCTCCATTATAGGAGGCTGCTGCTAAAGTCCAAGAACCAAATTTTACCTTTGCCGCTACCAAAAATTTACAAGCAGCTTCTGTTGATTTTTCCAAATGATAACGTTCATCCACACATTCATTAACTTCCATCCCTATTTCCTTGGCCGTAGCAGGCATAAATTGCCAAACTCCTTTGGCTCCAGCAGGTGAAACCGCATTTATTAAAGAACTTTCAATTACAGCTAAATATTTAAAATCATTGGGAACACCATTTTTTTCTAAAATAGGTTCGATGATCTTAAAAGCTCGGTTGGCTCTTTTAATTATCAATATGGTAGACGCATGCAAGTTGGAATTGACCAATAATTCTCGATCGAATCGCTCTTTCACATCGGGGATTTCTAAAGGCATTTTTTCGCCTGCAAAATCAACATTGGAGGGAAAATAATTAGCCGTTCCTTCTCGGGTAATTTTATTTTTATCTTCATTTGAAATGGCGAATATAAATAGGCTACTTAGTGAAACTATTACTATTAGAGCAACTCCCTTTTTAATCCAATTTGTTTTCATTTTTATCTATTTTAATAGCTTTTACTTAGTTATTTTTCTTTTACTTGCCAATTATAATCTTCGGTAAATTAGTATTAAACCATTTGTATTTACTTAAAATCATAATGTGCGTACCTCCTTTTACAACGATACAATTTTTAATGTTTTTAATCGGAAAAATCTCATCGGCATCACCATGAATATGAATTACCTTTGGTTCAACTTTTTTTCTATCCCACATTATTATCTTTTCAATTGACCAATCCAAGTATTTTTTATCGCGAACAGACAGGAATTTCTGATACAATTTTAACCGCTGTTTTACTTTTTCACCAAAAGTAAATTTAGCCAAATTGTCAATATTGGCGATTAAACTGGTCGGTATTAATTTGTAGGCATTAGTTTGTTTTGCCAATTTAAAAGTAGTTGGAAATTCCAAATTACTCTTTACACTTGAAATGATAATAATTTTTTTCGGATCTAAAAATTGAGCCATTTCTTGAACTAAAATCCCACCAAATGAAACACCAATCAATACCGGATTTTTATGAGTTATTTTCTTAGAAATTCTATGTGCATATTCATTTAAAGTTTCATTATTCAAAGGAATTTCCCATTCCATAAAATAAGTATCAAACTGATCCTCAGGAAGTGAAATTCTTTCAAATATAGAAGCATTTGCAGCTAAACCTGGCATAAAATAAACCGAGATTTTATCCATGATGAATGTTTTAGGGATTTAATAAGAATTAAACGAAAATTATCACGAAATTTGCATAAAAATATACCTTTTAATTGAAAGTAATATTCTTTTACCAATAATAAATTTTACAAAGTTATGAGCACTCAATTATTTAAAGCTTCAGAACGCGGAACTGCAAATTTCGGTTGGTTAAATGCCAATTATTCTTTTTCTTTTGCCAATTATTACAACCCTCAAAGAATTCAATTTGGAATGCTTCGTGTTTTAAATGATGATACCATTGCACCAGCAATGGGTTTTGGAATGCATCCTCACGAAAACATGGAAATTATCACTATTCCACTGGAAGGCGCTTTAAAACACGTTGACAGCATGGGAAATGAGGGTACGATTACTTATGGTGAAGTGCAGGTAATGAGCGCCGGTACTGGCGTTCAACATTCAGAAGTGAATTCGAGTACTACTGATTATTTAAAATTATTACAAATTTGGATTTTCCCAGACACTCAAAATGTAGCCCCGAGATACGACCAAAAAGCATTTGATTTAGAAAAAAGTATAAACTCGTTTGTAACCATTGTTTCCCCAAAAGATTCAAATGACGGGAATGCACTTTGGGTTCACCAAAAAACATTTTTTAATTTGGGAATCTTTGAAACAAGCAAAACTTTTTATAAAAATAACTTTACTGAGAATAGCGTATATTTGTTTCTAATTGAAGGTAAAATACTGATAGACAATCAAATATTATCCTCTAAAGACGCAATGGGAATTTCAAATTTAAGTGAATTTGATATTGAAATTTTAGAAAAAGCAAAAATTCTAATCATCGAAATACCTACCAAATAATTAAAGGGGCTTAAACAAAATATGGAAATTAAAGACAATACCTTTTCAAGACAATTTGAAACTATTTTAAACGGTAAATTGATTTCCTTAGAATATTCTTTCCAAGAGAAAAAGATATTCCTAACCAAAATTCATACTCCTGATCATTTTGATAATGAAGATTTTATAAATGATTTCCTTAAAAATATTATGGAAATTGCCTACGAAAGAAAACTCAAAGTAGTTCCTATATTACCCAAAATAGCTGCCTTTTTTAGGAAAAATTCTATTTATAAAGATTTACTTCCTCCGGGAATTAAGTTGTAATTGTAGCGTTCAAAAACTCCATTCTCACGCTTCCATCCTCATCTATTTTAGTTAGATTTATTGAATGCAAAGTATTTACCAATCCCGGATTCCAAGGTGTTTTCACTTTTATATAATTCTCCGTAAACCCGTGAATGTAACCTTCTTTATTTTCACTTTCAAACAATACTATTCGATCAGTTCCTAGTTGGCTTTCATAAAAAGCTCTGCGTTTTTTAACTGATAATCCACGTAATATCTTACTTCTTTTCGCTCGAACAGCAGCAGGAACAACATCTGGCATATTCGCAGCTTCAGTATTATCACGCTCAGAATAAGTAAAAACATGCAAATAGGAAATGTCTAAATCATTTAAAAAATGATAAGTTTCTAGAAAATGTTCGTCGGTTTCACCAGGAAATCCCACAATAACATCAACGCCAATACAAGCGTGAGGCATCACTTGTCGAATTTTGTTAACCCGCTCCGTATAAACTTCTCTCAAATAACGACGCTTCATTAACTTTAATATTTCATTACTCCCCGATTGCAACGGAATATGAAAATGCGGCACAAAAGTTCGGCTTTTAGAAACAAATTCTATCGTTTCATTTTTCAATAAGTTCGGTTCAATTGAAGAAATTCGCAAGCGCTCAATTCCTTCTACTTTATCCAATTCTTGAACCAATTCTAAAAAAGTATGCTCGTGTTTTTTGTTCCCAAACTCCCCTTTTCCATAATCTCCAATATTCACCCCGGTTAACACAATTTCCTTGATATTTTGCTCTGAAATTTCCTTAGCATTTTTCAAAACATTTTCCAAAGCATCACTTCTAGAAATCCCTCGTGCTAAAGGAATGGTGCAATACGTGCATTTGTAATCGCAACCGTCTTGAACCTTTAAAAACGCTCTAGTTCTATCGCCAATTGAGTAACTTCCAACGTAAAAATCGGCCTCCGAAATCTCACACGAATGCACTTCACCCATGTCATTTTTGGACAAATCATTAATATAATCTGTGATTTTAAATTTTTCTGTAGCCCCTAAAACCAAATCCACACCATCTACATCTGCCAATTCCTCAGGCTTCAATTGCGCATAACAACCCACCGCCGCAACAAATGCTTCATCATTCAATTTCATCGCTTTTCGCACCACCTGCTTGAATTGCTTGTCGGCATTTTCAGTCACCGAACACGTATTTATCACATAAATATCGGCAACTTCTTCAAAATCGACACGGTCAAAACCCTCCTCCGTGAAACTTCTAGCAATGGTAGAAGTCTCCGAAAAATTCAGCTTGCAACCCAAGGTATAAAAAGCAACTTTTTTTCTTTCTGTCATATTGGTTTTATTTGGGCGAATCCCTCCGGGTCGGGCTATCCGCTTTATCCACGCTAAAAAGCGTGGGATGCCGCTACTATCCCTTTCGCGAGCAAGGTGCAAATTTACACACAATATTCGTTATTATGAAATTCTTATTGGAATCAAAAAGCCACAACTGAAAAAATCAATTGTGGCTATGAACTATTTTTAAATATAACTATTCATTTCTCCACTTTTTCGATTCCTCAAAAACGTGTTCTAGAATAGCTTTATCTTGATCTGTAAATTCAACGTGTCTTCTTGCCATTACTGTTTTTGCAACTTCAAACGCCTTATTTGTTTGATAGGTTACAAATCCGGATGCACCGCCCCAAGAAAAACTCGGAACAAAATTTCTAGGAAAACCACTACCAAAAATATTGGCGCTTACGCCCACAACGGTTCCTGTATTAAACATCGTATTAATTCCACATTTACTATGATCTCCCATCATCAATCCGCAAAATTGTAGTCCAGTTTTAGCAAAACTCTCGGTTTCAAAACTCCATAATTTTACTTCTTCGTAATTGTTCTTCAAATTCGAATTATTAGAATCGGCGCCAATATTACACCATTCTCCCAACACCGAATTTCCTAAAAATCCGTCATGACCTTTATTGGAATACCTAAATAAAACCGAATTATTTATCTCTCCTCCTATTCTACAATGTGGACCAACAGTGGTTGCGCCATATACTTTTGTAGCTAATTTAACTTGCGCCTCTTCACACAATGCAAACGGACCCCGAATTACAGAACCTTCCATAATTTCGGCATTTTTACCAATGTAAATAGGTCCAGTTGAAGCGTTTAAAGTCACAAATTCCATTTTGGCTCCTTCCTCAACAAAAATATTCTCAAGTGAAATTACATTCACCGTTTTAGAAAGGCGTTGCGAAGTTCGGTCTTCCGTTAAAAGAGTAAAATCTTCTCGAATCGCAGCGTCATTTTTGGCAAAAATATCCCAAGTGTGTTCAACCGTTAAGCAATCACCTGTGAACTCAATTATTTCATATTGATCAAAATCGACTTCATCCTGAGAATCATTAGTAAAAAAAGCAATCACCGCATCGTCTTTAAAAACCGCTTGATTGGATTTCAAATTAGAAATAATCGCTACTAAATTTTCATTTGGCAAATAGGAAGCATTGATCATCACATTCTCTTCTAATTCAACCATTGGAAATTTATCAGACAAATATTCTTCAGTTAAAGTAGTCGTTGTTGAACCCAAATATTTTTCCCATTTTTCACGAATAGTCAAAATTCCGATTCTAATTTCGGCAACAGGACGGGTATAAGTAAATGGCAAAAGTGCCGTTCTTGCAGGTCCGTCAAAAAGAATGTAATTCATAGAATTGGTTATTGGTTGATTTGGTTATTTTTTTAATCGAAAACAGATTAGAAAATTAAACTATTTTAATTAAAATTGAAATCAAAGTTACAAAGATAAACAAGAAAACGGTAAAGTTTTAGACATAAAAAAACCTCGCAAATAGCGAGGTTTTGTATAATTTGAACAGCGATAGCAATTATTTACCGTGTTTAGCGTATTTAGTTTTGAATTTATCGATACGCCCTGCAGTATCAATAAGTTTAGATTTACCTGTGTAAAAAGGGTGAGAAGTTCTAGAAATCTCCATTTTTACAACTGGATATTCAACACCTTCGTGAACGATAGTTTCTCTTGTTTCAGCAGTAGATTTAGTAATAAAAACGTCTTCATTTGACATGTCTTTAAAAGCAACTAATCTGTAATTTTCTGGGTGTACACCTTTTTTCATCTTAAATCTTTTTTATTTGTTTCAATTATAACTGGTTGCGAAGCTTTTTATTTTTCGGAAAAGGTATCAACTCATTATAACTTTTTGTTTTAACTTTATTATTTTGAGTTTGCAAATTTACACTAATTTTTCAATAAACAAACCTATTACTTCTTTTTTTTAATTTATAAGGAAATTAAAAATAGTAACTTCGGTAAATTGGGAATTGTTATATTTGTAAATTAATTTAAAACAAATGTAGTATGGAACAGAAAGTATCACCTTCAAAATCGGCATTACAGTATGGTGCTTTATTCGGAATTTTAATGGTTTTAGAATTTGTATTGGTCTATGTTATGGATGTAGATCCAATTGCTAACCCAACAACCGGAATTATTATTAATTCATTGAATTACCTTCTTTTTCCTGTTGGTTTTATCACAATGGGTTGTGTGAATTACAAGAAAAAACTAAATAATGGTTTTGTTACTTTTGGAGAATGTTTAAAAATCGGGGTTACTATTTGTTTAATAGCTGGCTTAATATATGGTATTTTTAGTGGCGTTTTTAATCTGATATTTCCAGAATTTATTGAAGATCTCCTAAAAAAAACGAGACAAGTTATGTTAAAACAAAACCCAAATATGACTTCTGCTCAAGCTGAGATGGCAATTTCTATGACGAAAAAATTTATGAATCCTGCAATAGCTATTCCTGTAACTGTTGCAATGTTCTCGTTTATTGGATTAATTTATTCATTAATAATTGGAGCATTTGTAAAAAATGACAATCCTCATAGCATAAATTAAATGAATTTATCCATTATTATTCCACTTCTCAACGAAGAAGAATCATTACAGGAACTCCATAATTGGATTGTTTCTGTAATGAAATCTAATAATTATTCCTACGAAGTTATTTTCATAGACGATGGCAGCACCGATAAATCATGGGATATTATCGAGCAATTGTCATCTGAAAATCCG
>Ga0209550_10007496_pt1 | contig 10099 bp, 6 predicted proteins | sample LauGreSuBDMM15SN_2_FD_187567 | JGI IMG/M metagenome (GOLD analysis project Ga0209550, IMG submission 187567) | Freshwater lake microbial communities from Lake Michigan, USA - Su13.BD.MM15.SN (SPAdes) (version 5) | ecosystem: Environmental > Aquatic > Freshwater > Lake | place: Lake Michigan, USA... | reverse complement strand
CCGTTGCACAGGGCACGGAAGCATCAGAATCACAGGATATGCAGGTGGAAGGCACCCCTGCACCCGTCGAGACTGTTCAGCCAGTGACCGGGGATAGCGAGACGGCACCTGTGAAAAAGGGCCGCGCTCCGCGTAAAACGAAAACAGCAGAAGACAGCGGGGAGGCCTCGCCTGTTGTCGCTGTCGAGCCTGTAGCCGAGACGCCTGCAGCACCAATTGCCAAAGGTCGCGCCCCGCGGAAATCCGCAAAAACAGTCGTTGCGCCTGAGGAAACCGCAAGCGCAGTAAAAGCCCCCGCAGCGACAAAGTCTGAAAAGGCTCCTGCTCCGCAATCGATCACAACCGAGCCTGTTGTCATCGCCGATCCGAACAAGCCCAAAAAGGGCGGTTGGTGGGCGAAAGCAAAGGCCACGCTCGGCGGATAAGTGAGCCCGCGGACCAACTGATACGCAGAGACAAAACGCGCCTTCGGGCGCGTTTTTATTGCCAAGATCATGACAAACATATGTGGTTTTGAGGGTTCGGTATTCACGTTGGAATTGACGTTCATGCGTAAACTGCCAAAGGTTGTCTTTGAGAGCATCTGAACGAAGGATTGGCTTTGCACTCCCTGTCTCGCGCCCTATCCCGCATCATCGTGTCGGTATCGATCACGCTGTCGCTTCTGCTCCACTCGGCAGAGTTGGGGCATGCGCAAGGCATGGCAAGGGGCATTATCCGGGATACCGAAATCGAAAATCTTTTGCGCGTCTATGCAGGCCCGATTTTCAAGGCGGCGGGCATCAGCAAGGGATCGATCCAGATCGTGCTGCTCGGTGATCGCTCCTTCAATGCGTTTGTCACGGACGGGCGCCGCATGTTCTTCAACATCGGTGCCTTGATGGATGCGAAGACGCCAAACGAAATCATCGGTGTTATCGCCCATGAATCCGGTCACATCGCTGGCGGGCATTTGGTTTTGCAACGCGAACGGCTTGCAAGTGCGCAGATCATGGCGATTGCCGGCATTCTGCTTGGAGCGGGAGCCATGGTGGCGGGCTCCGGCCAGCCTGACTCGAATTCTGGCAGCGGCGGCGTCGGCGTCATGCTGGGCACGCAGGAACTGGTGAAGCGCTCGCTCCTCTCCTATCAGCGCGGCGAAGAACAGGCGGCTGATCGCGCTGCGCTCAAATATCTTGGTGCGACAGGGCAATCCGCACAGGGAATTTTGACGACATTCAAACGCTTCTCCGACGACATGATGTTCAAGACGTCCGGTATCGACCCGTATTTGATGAGCCACCCCATGCCGGCTGACCGTATTGCCAGCCTTGAAACGCTGGTCGCTGCCAGTCCCTACCGCAATGTCAAAGACCCGGCTTCGCTTCAGGCGCGTCATGATATGATGCGGGCCAAATTATTCGGCTTTGCCGGACGGCAGGATGAAGTCGGGCGGCGGTACCCCGCAGGCGACACGACATTACCGGCCCAATATGCCCGTGCGATCCTCAGCTACCGCTATAAACGTTTGGGCGAGGCCCTCTCCCGAATCGATTCGTTGATCGCTGCACAACCGGGAAACCCCTATTTTTGGGAGTTGAAGGGCCAGGTTTTATTGGAGTTCGGGCGTCCGAAAGAAGCGATACCGGCACTTCGCCGCGCCATCTCTCTCGAGCCAACTGCCGGATTGATCAGGGGCATGCTCGGCCATGCACTCGTTGCGACGGATGACCCCGGCAATCGGGCGGAGGCGATCAACGAATTAACAAATGCCGTTCAGCGTGAGCCGGACGATACGGGTTCATATCGCCACCTCGCCACCGCCTATGCGCGACAAGGCAACATTGGGATGGCGGAGTTAAATACGGCGCAGGCCAGCTTTACGATGGGTGACTATAGTGCGGCAGCAACCCATGCCACTCGCGCATTAAAAACGCTAAAAAGTGGAACACCCGCCGCACTCAAAGCAGAAGATATCTTGAATTATCGGCCAAAGCGGCTCAGATGAGCTGATTCTGACACAGGAGAGTTTGATGTTGAAAACCCATTTATCGTCCCGCCTCATTGCGGCAGGAACTCTCGCAGTTGGGCTATTGATCGCATCGCATGGATTTCAACCGGGATTCGCGGCGGAATCCCCCTATTCCGATCAGGAAAAAGCTAATCTTGGCTCGGTCATCAAGGAGTATCTCCTGAAAAACCCGGAAGTGATCCGGGATGCGATGGCTGAACTCGAGCGGCGCGACCAAGTTGCTGCCGCCGAGCAACAGAAGAAGACGCTTGCCAGCGTATCCGACACCCTGATCAAGTCCGAGCGTGGAATAGTCCTCGGAAACCCCAAGGGTGATGTCACGCTTGTCGAATTTTTCGATTATAATTGCGGCTATTGCAAACGCTCAATGGCCGATCTCCAGATGCTGATGAAGGACGATCCAAAGTTGCGGATTGTCCTTCGCGACTTCCCGGTACTGGGCACTGAATCCGTCGAGGCGTCGATGGTGGCGGTTGCTGTTGCCAACCAGCTCAAGGGCGGAGACTATCTCGCCTATCACAGCAAACTGATGGAATCGAAGGGACGCATCGGCAAAGAACGCGCCGTTCAGGTCGCCAAAGAGCTCGGCGTCGATATGGCAAAGCTTGATCAGGATATCTCCAGCAAGCAGACCCGCCTTGCGCTCGAAGAAACAATGCGAATCGCCGACGACCTCAAGATCCAGGGAACACCCGCATTCGTGATCGGTGATGAAGTAGTGTTCGGGGCGGTGGGCCGCGATCCTTTGGCAAAAGCAATCGAATCGGTCCGGACGTGCGGAAAAGCAGTCTGCTGATCGTTCCGGCGGAACGCTAGAATCAGTGTCGTACAACCGTCATGGAAATGCCGTTCGATTCGGCTGATTCGACGATTTCGAGGGCCGTGTTACTCTCGGTTGTATGGCTTAATAGAGACACGCATTGGTAAAATTATTGGTCCGGATCAGCGCGATTCCGACATTGCGCAATAAAGCAATCCGAATTTGTAAGTGAAATCCGAGACTTGCAGAGTTAACCCCGTTATTCACCGTTTCTTAACTTTTATACACAACATATAGATATATGGCTGTGACCTTGCACTAAACCTTGTCTAATCCCTTGACGCCGCGTGCGGCCAGAATTAGGTTCCAAGGCTAGATGCGCTGAGTGGCCGAGGGGTTTATCCCGGGGTTAGCGGGGCAAATCCCAACAGAATGCGGCACCAGCGTCACGCGCTTTGCCGGAATGCAGTGCCCGGATACGGGCATGACTGGGCCGTGCGTTTTTCGTCGGGCTTGGGGACGTTATTGTTTGACGGTTGCATCCGATTTGATGCGATCGGCAGCGGTGAAATAAATCGGTGTGGAAAGTGGCCGGAGAACGGCCCGACAGGTGAGTAGCCTGAGTTTGAAGGATTGGACGGCAATGCGGATCGAGCGTCATTACACGAAGGCTAACACCTCTCCCTACGCGGACATCGCGTTCCGGCACGCCACGAGCGAGATCCGCAATCCGGATGGCTCGATAGTGTTTCGTCTCGAGAACATTGAAGTTCCCCAGGCGTGGAGTCAGGTTGCAAGCGACGTGCTGGCACAAAAGTATTTCCGCAAGGCCGGCGTTCCGGCCCGCCTGAAAAAGGTCGAGGAAAATTCGGTTCCGTCATGGCTCTGGCGTTCGGTTGCCGACGATGCGGCGCTTGCGGAACTCCCTGCCGACCAGCGCTATGGCTCCGAGATGAGCGCGCGGCAGGTGTTTGACCGCCTTGCGGGTTGCTGGACCTATTGGGGCTGGAAGGGCGGCTATTTCAAGACCGAGGAAGACGCGCAAGCATTCTTTGACGAACATCGCTTCATGCTCGCCCGCCAGATGGTCGCGCCGAATTCGCCGCAATGGTTCAATACCGGCCTGCACTGGGCCTATGGCATCGATGGCCCGAGCCAGGGCCATTACTATGTCGATTTCAAAACCGGCAAACTGACCAAATCAAAGTCTTCCTACGAGCACCCGCAGCCGCATGCCTGCTTTATTCAGGGCGTCTCGGACGATCTCGTCAATGAAGGCGGCATTATGGACCTCTGGGTTCGTGAAGCCCGCTTGTTCAAGTACGGCTCCGGCACCGGCTCCAACTTCTCGGCTCTGCGCGGTGAAGGCGAGCGCCTTGCGGGTGGTGGGCGTTCATCGGGCCTGATGAGCTTCCTCAAGATCGGCGACCGCTCGGCGGGCGCGATCAAGTCGGGTGGTACAACGCGCCGCGCGGCCAAGATGGTCGTTGTCGATGCCGATCATCCGGATATCGAAACCTATATCGACTGGAAGGTGAAGGAAGAGCAGAAGGTTGCCGCTCTCGTCACCGGTTCCAAGCTCTGCGCCAAGCATTTGAAGGCCGTGATGAAGGCCTGCGTCAATTGCGAAGGGCCGGACGAGTCCTGCTTCGACCCGGAAAAGAACCCGGCGCTGAAGCGCGAAATCAAATTCGCCCGCCGCTCGATGGTGCCTGACAATTATATCAAGCGCGTCATCCAGTTCGCCAAGCAGGGCTATACCGATATCGACTTCCCGACCTACGATACGGACTGGGATTCGGAAGCCTATCTGACCGTTTCTGGCCAGAATTCGAACAATTCCGTTTCGCTGTCGGACGAATTCCTCCGTGCGGTTGAAGGCGACAAGGACTGGAACCTGATCCGCCGGACGGATGGCAAAGTGCACAAGACGCTGAAGGCGCGTGATCTCTGGGAACAGATCGGCCATGCGGCATGGGCGTCGGCTGATCCGGGCCTGCACTTCAACTCGACCATGAATGACTGGCACACCTGCCCTGCTTCGGGCCGGATCCGCGCCTCAAATCCGTGCTCGGAATATATGTTCCTTGATGACACGGCCTGCAACCTCGCCTCGCTGAACCTGTTGCAGTTCCGCAATGCGGACGGCTCGTTCCAGATTGAATCTTATGAGCATGCCGTGCGTCTCTGGACAATCGTGCTCGAAATCTCGGTGACGATGGCGCAGTTCCCGTCCAAGGAAATCGCCGAACTCTCCTATAAATTCCGCACGCTCGGTCTGGGCTATGCCAATATTGGCGGCCTCTTGATGACGGATGGTATCCCGTATGATTCGGAAGAGGGCCGCGGCATTTGCGGTGCGCTCACCGCGATCATGACCGGCGTTGCCTATGCGACCTCTGCCGAAATGGCGAGCGAGCTCGGCGCTTTCGCCGGCTACAAGGACAACTCGGCCCACATGCTCCGCGTGATCCGCAATCACCGCCGCGCGGCGCATGGCGAGGCACAGGGCTATGAGGGATTGCAGGTCAACCCCGTTCCGCTCGATCACGCCTCCGTCAAGGATAAGCGCCTCTCCGCCCATGCACGGGCCGCGTGGGACAATGCCTTGGCACTTGGCGAGAAGCATGGCTATCGCAACGCACAGGCAACCGTGATTGCGCCAACCGGCACGATCGGCCTTGTGATGGATTGCGACACGACCGGGATCGAGCCCGATTTCGCGCTGGTGAAATTCAAGAAGCTCGCCGGTGGCGGCTATTTCAAGATCATCAACCAGGCCGTGCCGGAGGCGCTCCGCACGCTTGGCTACCGCGAGAACGAACTGGCCGAGATCGAGGCCTATGCGGTGGGCCATGGCTCGCTCGCCCAGGCACCCGGCATCAACCACTCGACACTGCGCACCAAGGGCTTCACCGATGACGTGATCGAGAAGCTCGAGAAAAGCCTTGGCTCCGCTTTCGACATCAAGTTTGTGTTTAACAAATGGAACTTGGGCGTTGATTTCCTTACCGGAAATCTGAAAGTGCCGGCCGAGAAGCTCGATGATCCGTCCTTCGAACTTCTCCCCTTCCTCGGCTTCTCGAAGGCCGATATCGAAGCGGCGAATGTGCATGTCTGTGGCGCCATGACGCTGGAAGGTGCCCCGCACCTGAAACTCGAGCATTACGCCGTGTTCGATTGCGCCAATCCGTGCGGCCGCATCGGCAAGCGTTATCTCTCGGTTGAAAGCCATATCCGCATGATGGCTGCGGCGCAGCCCTTCATCTCGGGTGCGATCTCGAAAACCATCAACATGCCGAACGAGGCGACTGTCGAGGATTGCAAGAGCGCCTATATGCTCTCGTGGAAACTCGCGCTCAAGGCCAATGCGCTTTATCGCGATGGCTCGAAGCTCTCCCAGCCGCTCAATTCCCAGCTGATCGCGGATGACGAGGAGGAAGCCGACGACGCTGTCGAGGCACTCGTTGCACAGCCCAATGCGGCGCGTGCTGCCGCCATGGCGGAAAAGATCGTCGAGCGCGTTGTGGAACGCATCGAGCGGATCCGCGACCGCGACAAACTCCCCGACCGCCGCAAGGGCTACACCCAGAAGGCGGTTGTCGGCGGGCACAAGGTCTATCTCCGCACCGGCGAATATGAAGACGGCCGCATCGGCGAGATTTTCATCGACATGCACAAGGAAGGCGCCGCTTTCCGCTCGCTGATGAACAATTTCGCCATCGCGATCTCGCTCGGCCTGCAATATGGCGTGCCGCTGGAAGAATATGTCGATGCCTTCACCTTCACGCGTTTCGAGCCTGCGGGCTTCGTGCAGGGCAATGACGCGATCAAGAGCGCGACATCGGTTCTCGATTACGTCTTCCGCGAACTCGCCATCTCCTATCTCGGCCGCACCGATCTCGCCCATGTCACGCCTGACGCGCTCGGGCATGATGCGCTGGGTCGCGGCGAGGACGAGGGCAAGGCCCCTGCGGGCTTCATCCCCTCACAGGTCTCGCGCGGTCTCGTCCGCTCGAAAGCCGAACGCCTCACCGTGATGCAGGGCGGCGGCAGCATGATGGCCCCCGTCTCCATCGGGGCGAATGCGTTGAAAAGCGAGCTGGAACAGCAACTCGGCGTCACCACCCAAACGCTGACCATGGGCGAAGCCGCCATTGCCAGCCTCCCCTTCGCCGCCGCCGGCACTCATGCCGGTTCCGCCAAGCAAGGCGGGATGGACAAGCGCGCAGAAGCCAAAATGAAAGGCTATGTCGGAGAAAGCTGCCCCGAATGCGCGAACTTCACCCTGGTACGAAATGGCACATGCTTGAAGTGCGATACGTGCGGGAGCACGACGGGGTGTTCGTGAGCGGGGAGCGAGTAGCGAGTAGCGAATAGCGGAGTTAAGGCGTCGGGAATTAGCTAACCACGCCCTCACCTTGACTGATTAGGCAGGGACTATTCAAAGCGGAGCGAGAAATCGCTCCGCTTTTTCTGTTTGGTGCGCCCTCACCCGTCATTGCGAGGTGAAGAGTGGTTCTTGCAAAGCAAGAACAAAAAGCGCCAGCGACGCTTTTCGAGCGATTAACGCGACGCAATCCGGCTGATGCCGGAAAGTAATTGCAAACGCCAGACATTCATCCGCTCTCAAGCCACTCATCTTTCGCCAATCACCAGCTGGATCGCTTCGCAAGCTCGCGATGACCAAGCCCCCCGATCTCACTCTGCTGACCCAATTTTGTCCTCTCGCATACCCTACCATCACCCCAACCCCAAAAAAACCCGGCGGACGGATCCACCGGGTTGATACATTGTCGACTCCGAACCTGCGAAAACGCGCGGGGCAGGATGTGCCGTTTTAGCGCTTTAGCGCCTTTTTGCGTTGCTGGCCGAGGCCGAGAGATTTGGCAAGGCTCGAGCGTGAGGCCGAATAATTTGGTGCGACCATCGGGTAATCTGACGGCAGGCCCCATTTGGTGCGGTATTCGTCCGGCGACATGCCATAAGAAGCTTTCAGATGCCGCTTCAGCGACTTGAAACGCTTTCCGTCTTCAAGGCAGATCAGATAATCATCCGTAATCGACTTCTTGACAGAAACGGCTGGCGTGAGTGGCAAAGCTTCTACCGCTGCCGGTGTATGAATATTATTCAGAGCCGAATGAACACTTGCAATCAAGCCCGGTAAATCCGAGGCTGAAACTGAATTATTCGATACATAAGCGGCTACAATATCAGCTGTGAGTTCAATTGTTTCCGATTGGAAATGGCTGTCATTTTGCATTTTTAGTTCCCGGTTAATATTATTGTAATGCGCTAATATGCACGCTTAATACTATGCATTTATTTATGTTGCAATCACTTTTTGCTATAAATTTATTAATATAATTTTAATGACGCACTCTTGGATTGCATAGTTCAAAACATTTCGAAATGAGCCGTTTTTATGACTTGCGTCGTAAATTAACGCCTGATTTCAGACTTGAAAGACAAAATATGAATCATCTGCAGGAATTTCAAAGCGATCTGAATAGGGAGACGGTCAGCATCCGGACATAATTTATGCTCCCGTTTATTGAAAATATAGACCCGGAGTCGCGTTCAAATGGCAGCCGCAAAATGTTGAGGCACCACAATTTCTTTATTTTAAAAAATTACCTTACGGAATATTTGATTGAACCGCTTGGCCATCCAACGGGGCGTCGTTTGCAAGGCAATCAATTTATAGGCATAGAGAGGCTTGCCCTGTGGGTTGATCCGCAGGATATCTGGACCCTGTACGATAGACCTCGGAGACGTTTGATGAGCGATTCAATTTTCAGCGGCTGCATTCCGGCGCTGATGACACCGTGTAAGGCCGACCGCACGCCTGATTTCGACGCATTGGTGCGCAAAGGACAATCGCTCATCGCTGCAGGTATGCGCGCCGTCGTTTATTGCGGCTCCATGGGTGACTGGCCGCTGCTCACCGACGAACAACGCAAGGAAGGTGTGGAGCGCTTGGTCAAGGCCGGTGTTCCGGTCATTGTCGGCACCGGCGCGCAAAATCCGGCACGCGCCATGGCGCTGGCCGCCCACGCCAAAAAGACCGGCGCCAAGGGCTTGATGATCATCCCGCGCGTTTTGTCGCGTGGCAGTTCGGTTGCCGCCCAGCGTGCGCATTTCGCTGGCATTCTCGAAGCCTCGGTCGATCTCCCCTCGGTCATCTATAACAGCCCCTATTACGGCTTCGAGACCAAGGCCGATCTGTTCTTCGATCTGCAACGCCAATACGCCAATCTTGTCGGCTTCAAGGAGTTTGGGGGCGCAGACTCGTTGCGCTATGCCGCCGAGTTCATCACGGCAGGCAACCCCGCCCTCACTCTGATGGTCGGCGTCGATACGCAAGTCTTCCACGGCTTCGTCAATTGCGGTGCCAAGGGCGCCATTACCGGCATCGGCAATGTGCTGCCGCGCGAAGTGCTGCATTTCGTCTCCCTGTGCGAGAAAGCCGCCAAAGGCGACGTGAAGGCCCGCGCCCAGGCGCTCGAGCTCGAACGCGCGCTGATGATGCTCTCCACCTTTGATGAAGGCCCCGATCTCGTGCTCTTCTACAAATATCTGCTCGTGCTCGAAGGCGAGACCGAATACGCGCTGAATTTCAACGCCTCAGACGTCCTGTCCCCAAGCCAGAAGCACTACGCCGAAACGCAGCTGAAGCTCTTCAAGGACTGGTACGCCACCTGGACGAAGGCCGCTTGAGCATTGAATAGGGAAAGAGCGGTCTTCAATGAACGCCCAACAATTCAATCTATGTCGGACGCCGGGAAACAACGACATATAGAAGGCATTGAGGGTACATCATGGTCGATATCTCGCCTAAATTCATCAATGCGGAGCATGGGCAGGAACTCGTTGTTCTGACACGCGCCGAATTCGATCATTTATATGCACTTGCCGCCGAAGCGGAAGAAGACGTTGCCGATATCGCCCTCTATGACGCGCGAAAGGCGGAAATGACTACGGGCATCAACACTGCTCTTCCCAAAGAAGTTTCGGCGATGCTCTTGCGGGGAGACCGGTTGATGAAGGCCATCCGCAAATGGCGCGGAATGACACAAACAGACCTCGCAACCAAAACAGGTCTGACGCAGGGCTATGTGAGTGATCTCGAATCAGGTCGCCGTGCCGGCACCCGGGAGACCCATGTTCTGATTGCCAAACACCTCGATGTCGACCCCGATTGGCTGATCGGTGAAAGCGACCTTCCCCTCAACGCCTCATAAAATAAAAGCCCGCGGAACACCGCGGGCTTTTGAATTTGAAATAGTGCGATAGGCTGACGCTTAACGCTTCGAGAACTGGAAGCT
>Ga0209550_10007495_pt1 | contig 10100 bp, 9 predicted proteins | sample LauGreSuBDMM15SN_2_FD_187567 | JGI IMG/M metagenome (GOLD analysis project Ga0209550, IMG submission 187567) | Freshwater lake microbial communities from Lake Michigan, USA - Su13.BD.MM15.SN (SPAdes) (version 5) | ecosystem: Environmental > Aquatic > Freshwater > Lake | place: Lake Michigan, USA... | reverse complement strand
AATTTATAATAATTTATTTTCAATTTTTTAACAATATTTAAATATATATATATATATTATATAATATAATTAATGGAACATTTAATTGGTTGTCATTTATCAAATACAAACTTATTTAAATCTATTGATGAAGTTAATAAATATAATGGTAACTTTATGCAAATTTTTGTAACTAATCCCTTAGGCCGTGCATCACCTGATTCTTTAAAAAAATATAAAGAAATTGGTCTAGAAATAAAAAAATATTGTGAAAACAATCAGACAAAAATAGTTGTTCATTCTCCATATGTTTTAAATTTTGCAAAAGAGTTTAATGAAAATTTTCATCAAATTACAAGAATATTGTTAGAATTAAAAATTGCTCATGAAATTGGTGCATTAGGATGTGTTATTCATGTAGGTAAATCTTTAGAATTAGATATTAATGATGCAACATTAAATATGTATAAATCAATAAAATATATATTAGAAAAAATTAAAGAAAATAAGCTTGATTCAATACTTATTTTAGAAACTGCTGCTGGACAAGGTTCTGAATTGTTAGTTACTGAAGAAAATGAAATAGATGATTTAGCAAATTTTTATCATAGATTTACAAAAGATGATAGAAAAATATTTAAATTATGTGTTGATACTTGTCATATTTTTTCTGCTGGATTCGATATTAGTAATAAAAAAAAAGTAAGATATTTTTTTATTTTATTTGATAAAATGATAGGTTTAGAAAATTTAGCATTAATACATTTTAATGATTCAAAAACAGAATATAACTCTCATAAAGATCGACATGAAAGAATAGGTAAAGGTTATATTGGTCTTTTTGGTTTAGCTGAATTTGTAAGACAAGCTTATAGATTTAAAATACCAATTATATTAGAAACACATGGTGATAATTATAAAAAAGAAATTCCATGGATTAACAAAGTTATTAAAAAAATAAAAAGTTAATCATATTATTTTTTTAATTTTTTATTAGACTGTTCTAAATTAATATTTATTTTTTGATTATTTTTTACTTTTGTTAATGCATATTGTCCACATGGTCCACAATGATCTTCATTTGATAAATCTATTTTATTATTTAGTTGTTTATTACATTGTTCTATTCTCCATCTACCTACAGGCATAGGTAAATCTTTTTGAATTATTTTTTTAATAATATTTATAATATATTTCATAATATTTCATAATATTTAGTAATATCTTTTATTTTTAAGTAATTATTTTATAAATTATTTTGTATTATATAAAAAATTGATTTTTACATTTATAATGCTGATATATCTAACATAAATAATGTCAAACGAAGAAGAAATTGAAATATTATATAATATTAATTATGGCGGTTGGAGTGTTAGTGAGAAAGCAATTGAATTATATAAATTAAGAAGTAATTTATCTGAACTTGAAAAAAACTTTTGCAGGAATGACCCAATTCTTATTCAAATATATAAAGAATTAGGTAATGATTTTGACGGTATGTGTAGTAAAAGCAGAATAGAAAAAATTCTAAAAAAATATGAATATTTTTACTACATTGAAGAATATGATGGTAAAGAATCTATAAAAATTGATTACAATAAATATAAGTTATATAACATGTATACAAAAATAAAAGAAATATTACAAAACAGTAATGACAATAATATAAAAATAAATGAAATAGAACAATTTATATCAGCATTTGCAATGTAAAATAAAAATTGATTTTTTTATTTTATAAATTATTTTATAAATTATTTTGTATAAAATGAATAATATAACTATCGATAAAGAAAAATTAAAATTAATTCTCATAAAATATCACAAAAATTTTAGATATAAAAATAATGAATGTATGAAAGATTATAATTATAGATTAATAAATGAAATAGATGAAATATTATCTTATAATATTAAAAAATGTATTTATTCTAATGATATTTTAGTAAATGATGAAAAAATGCATTTAATTATAAATTTTACATTAAAAGATTCAACAAAAGTATCTTTTAATGTACCATATAGTAAATATTGTGATTTATTATAAATATATAGTTTTTTTATTTAAATATTAAAAATTATATATTTATAATAATCAATGTGTGGAATTTGGGCTCTGATCAATCATAATAATATTGATAAACAAAAATTAAAAAAATATGAAAATTTATATAATTCAATTCAAGAAAGAGGTCCAGATAAAACAAATATTTTGCAATTAAATAATAATGCGTATGTTTTTCATAGATTAGCAATTCATGATTTATCACCTTTAGGTGATCAACCATTTATTTTTTATGATGAAGGATGTATATATATATTAATTTGTAATGGTGAAATTTATAATTATAAAAGCTTAATTAGTAAGTATAATTTTGAAAAAGATTTAAAATCTGATTCAGATTGTGAAGTTATATTTCATTTATATTTAAAATATAAAGATATTAATAAAGTTATTTTAGAACTACGAGGCGAATTTGTATTTATTTTATCTAAAATATCTGATTTAGATTCATTTACTTATGTATGTAGAGATCCTTTTGGTGTTAGACCACTTTTTTATTCATGTGATCAATCTTTACAAAGAATATTTTTGAGTTCATTATTATCAGGTGTAATAGATTCTAAATCAGAAAAAGGTAAAGTATTTCCACCTGGATGTATTTTGACAATTAAAAAACTTGAATCAAATTTAGATATGTCATGGTATGAATACTATAATTATAACTATCCAAAATATACAATATATACAGAAAATATATATTTTGAAATAACTTCTAGATTAATTAATGCTGTTAAAATTAGATTAGATTCTGATAGACCAATTGGTGCTTTATTATCTGGTGGTTTAGATTCATCTCTAATTTGTGCAATAGCATCAAAAATTTTAGGAATTAAATCTTTAAAAACATTTTCAATTGGTATGAAAAAAGGTACAGATTTAGAATATGCACAACTAGTAGCAGAACATTTAAATTGTGATCATACTGAAGTATATTTTACAACACAAGATGGTTTAGATGCAATAGATCATGTATTAGATACAACAGAGACATGGGATATTACAACTATCCGAGCATCTGTTGGTCAGTATTTTTTAGGTAAATATATTAGTCAAAATACGAATATTAAAGTAATTTTAAACGGAGATGGTGCAGATGAAGTTGAAATGGGATATTTGTATTTTTATTTAGCTCCAGATAAAATAAGTGCACAAACAGAAACAGAAAAGTTATTAAAAGAAATACATATTTTTGATGGTTTACGAGTTGATAGATGTATATCAAAACATGGATTAGAAGCAAGAGTTCCATTTTTAGATATTGATTTTGTTGATTATTATATGTCAATAAATTCTTATTTAAAAATACCGATAAATGATTCAAGAATGGAAAAACAATTAATTAGAGATGCATTTAATAATTTGTATCCTGATTTATTACCAAAATCAGTAATATATAGAAAAAAAGAAGCATTTTCAGATGGAGTATCATCAAAAGAAAAATCATGGTATCAAATTATATCAGAATGGATAGAAACAAAAGTTACGGATGAAGAATATTATCAAAGAGATCAAATAATATATTTAGAATGTAAATCAAAAGAATCATATTACTATAAGAAAAAATTTAATGAAAAATTTAATAAAACATTAAATCCATCATGGGATGTAATTCCACATTATTGGTTACCAAATTGGATAGAAACAAATGGAGAACCATCTGCACGTATTTTATCTATTTATAAATAAAGTTTATTTTTTAAATAAACTAATTAAAGACTTGAATTTTTTAGGTGGATTTAATATAACAGGTAATGTAACAGGTGACTTGACAGGTGACTCATCAGGTGACTTGACAGGTGACTTGACAGGTGACTTGACAGATAATTCATCGCCAAATAACATTAATCTTCTAATTTGGCTTGATAAATCTATATTGTTAATAACTAAAGATCCAGTTGTTAAAATTAAAAATAATTCAATTATATTTTTTGCATCATTAAACGGTAAAATTTCAAATAAATCTGAAGTAAATAAATAATTTTCAGTTTGTTCTCCTAGTACTAATCCATAATATGTAAAAATTATTGCTAAGCATATATTTTTATTTTTAATATTAGGCAATCCTTTTTTAATTATAAAAAATATTTTAATTAAAAGATTTTGTTCTTCGCTAGTGCAACATACATTTATTTTTGATGGATTTTTTTCACAATATCTCATATTTTTATATATTTTTTTTTTAAGAAGTTCTTCACTATCAATAAAATTATACATAATTTCATCCATTATAATATTTATTAATATAATTTTATTATAAATTAATATATTATTTAATATTATTAAAAAGATAATGATCCAAGAAACATATCCAGAAGAATATCTTGACATTGATTTTTTGTCAAATATAATATTTGAATATCTGTATAATAATAGTACAGATTGTTATGAAACTGAAAAAATTGATACTAAAAATATATATATTTCTGATATTAAATTAATCTTGGATAAAAAAAGACAAAAAAAACTTGTTAATAATATCTTTAATACTAATGTAAGGTGGTTATGGAGAAAGAGAGATAGTTACATGTTTAAAAGAGAAGTAGGTATATTTTCATCAAACATAGAACTTAAAATTATACAAGAAAATGATGAAGAATCTGATTTAAAATCTCCATTAAATATGAATTCATTAATTACATTTTTACTAAGTGAATTAGTAATAATGAAAAAAACAACAGGTATATTAATTAATTTAATGACAGTTGATATTCATCTAGAATTATTAATAGATTTTATTAATAATTATGATGAAATTTCATCTGATTTTTTAGAACTTAAAAATATAAATAATAAATTAATTAGTGTAACAATATCAGAACATTTTTTTAAAACACGAATATTAAGTGAGATAATATCAATTTTAACTTGGGATCAATTAAAGTCTATTATATTTCAAGTAGCACATACAATAGCAATTATTCAAATAGAATATCCTGGTTTTAGAAAAAATAATTTATCTATTGATACAGTTTTCTTATATTTAAAAAAACCAAAAAATAATTCTTATAGAATAAACTCTAATGAATTTGTAATTAATGATGAAGGTTATGATGTTAAAATAAGTGTATTTAATGATGCATATATACCTATTATTGCAGATAATAATGGTATATCAGATTCTAAAAAAGTGTTAGATAATACTTATGATATTTTACATTTTTTAGAAGATATATTAAGTCAAGTAACCAATAATCCTAATATAACTGATGATATAAAAAAAAATATTAAATCAATAATTTCAAATATAAAAAAATATGATAAAAATATTTTACTTTCTAATATTATAATGACAGAAAGTTTTTTTAATACTAATCAAAACGGAGGAACTAAAAATAAATCCAGAGTTATTAAAGGAATAAGATATTTATCTAATTCCGATATTTTTTTAAAATCTGAAAATAGAAATATAAGTAGTTTACCAGATTCATTATCATCATTAGATTCTGATTTTGAAAAAAAATATAGTGATGATAATAAATCTATATCAATGATGAATTCTAGTATGCCTATGAATTCTAGTATGCCTATGAATCCTAGAATGCCTATGAATCCTGGAATGCCTATGAATCCTGGAATGCCTATGAATCCTGGAATGCCTATGAATATGAATTCTAGCATGCAAATGCCAATGCAAATGCAAATGCCAATGCAAATGCCAAATACGCAAATTACAAATGATCAATTAGTTAAACTTGGAATGATACCGCCAATGAATTCTTCAAGCATGTCAAAAACTTCTGCAGACCTATCATTAAGACCTCAATTTAATATGCAAGGTGGAAATAATCAAGATATATATATTGATATTGCTAATCCGGATAATTTTTTTTTTTGAAAAATAAAGAATATTTAATAAATGGTGGATCTCGTGTAATTCCTAAATATCATGGAGATATTAATACACCTTTTAAAACTATAGATGAAAAAAAAATAGGATCAGTTTATTATCAAGATAAAGAACAACAAGAAGAATTAAAAAAAAAAATGATTAAACCAGAAGAACCGCCAAAACCATTAATGTCAATGACAGTAATGGATAGTATTTTAGGTAAAAAAGATAACAAACCAGTACCTGCAACGATATATCCATCATCAACAGTACCAATACCAAATCCTAATAATCCAATTGCATCAACATATATGGTACCATGGAATTTTAATGAATATAATGTACCAATTATTAAAAAATATAATATATCAATACAAGGAGCAGATGGAGATATAACATCAACTGGAGAAATATTTGAAGATATATTGCCACCAACTCATGTAACACATAATAGAATGACAACATTAGGAGAAAGACAAATATTATATTCTTATATAAGATCAATTTTAGTTAAAAAAGGAGATGGTGAAGAAGTATCATTTAAAGATACAAATAAATCAAGACCAGAAATAATAAATTTATTATCATATATGAAGATGTTAGAAATAAATCCATATCATTTTTCAAGGTTAACAAATAATCCATATAGGACAATGCCAGATAATTTTGTAATGTTTAGATCATGTTATCCAATACGTTTACAAAAAAATGTTAATTTTTTAATGTGTGCAAAAGAGTCAATTGGTTTAAATATTAGAATTTATTCAATGACATATTATGATGAATTAGCAGATAAAATAAATTATGGTGCAATTAGAAAAAAATTTTCAGATGTTTGGAGAGAGATAATGTTTTATCAATATATTCGAGAAGAAATTTTAAAGAAAAAACTATGCCCTCACTTTCCTTATATATACTCTTATTATATTACAAATAATACAGGAATTGATTTTAATAAAATCAAAGCATTAAAACAAACTTTTGTTGATAAAAATTTTGAGTTTGAAAAATCAAATGAAATAATTAAAAATAATATTTTTTCAGATACAATTAATGCAATGTTAACTGCTGATAAAAATCATGGAATAGTTTTAACACCAGATAAAATGAAACAATATTTATCAAATACTTCAGGACCATTAAGTTTAGATCTTATTGATAAAAAACATAAATTTTCATATAATGATAATAAAAAAACAGTTATTTTTGATTTATCAAATAATAAATTAGAAGTTGATATTACTAAAAAATCATCAAAATGTATTGTTGCTTTAACTGAAGCACCAAATCAAAATATAATTAATTGGTCAACTAGATCATATATTATTGATGATGGGCCAATTAGAAAACAATTAAATACAGGTATTCATGATGAAATGACATGGAAAAGTGTTATATTTCAAATACTAATTGCATTTTATGTAATGGATTTAAAAGGAATTGCAATAAAAGAAATGTCATGGTCAAAAAATATTTTTATTAAAGATCTAAATCAAGATAGATCTGTTGGTTATTGGAAATATAAAATTGGTGGTGTTGATTTTTATATACCAAATATGGGATACTTGGTAATAATAGATTCATGTTTTGATGATCTAAAAGATGGAACTGGTATAGAAGCATTAGATGATGGTAAAAATATAAAATTTAAATTAAATGCAGATTTTTTTAAAGATGAAGAATCAAATATTAAATATGCAGGAATAGACTTACATGTAACAGAAAATGATATTAAAAAAGTTATGATTGATAATTTTAAAAGAATATTTTCATCAAATGTATTTTCATCTGAATTTTCAAATTACGGTGGTATAAAACCAGCACAAAATATAATTAATTTAATAACTAAAATAGGTGAATATAATTATAAAAAACATCAAGATAATCATCCTGAGAAAAATTTAATTGACATAATATTAGAGAATTTTAGTGGATTTTTACACAATAAAGTAGGTAAAATTATTTCAGAAACAGAAAAACCACAGCTTTATCCAGATGGAGATAAAATAAGTATGTGTAAAAGAGGTGATTTAGTAGGAATAAATTTTAATTTTTCAAATTCGGCACATTATTGGGGAATATATATTCGAGAAATTTTAGATGATTACAATAATTCAATAGGAGAACATCAAATTTTAACAGTAAAAATTAATACAATTAATGATTCATATGAATTAGAAATTATGCAAATACCTGATTCAGAAATTGCTCGAGTTCATGGAACTATTAACCAATCATATCAACCAGATCATAAAATATCTACAGAAGAAGAACTATTAGAAACATATATTATATCTTATTAATATTAATTAAATACATAAACAAATTATATTTTTTATAATTATTAACAAATATTGCTAATAATTATAACGTATTTAAAAAAACATTAATTATTATATTTTATATTAAAATGAAAAATATGACAATTAATGAAATACATAAAAAATTCGAGTTAGAAAGAGAACATTTTTTTGACAAACAAATTGTTCTTAATGGATGGATAAAAACAATTAGAGTACAAAGTACTATTTTTTTTATTTCTTTAAATGATGGATCTACTTCATTAAATATACAAATAACATCAAGTACAGATTTACATCCAATTATTAATAAATTAAATACAGGCACAGCAATTCAAGTTGAAGGTATATTAGTAAAATCTCCAGCTGTGGGTCAAAATTACGAGATTCAAGCTGAAAAAATTATATCATATGGAGAAATTATGAACTTGACAGAATATCCAATTGCAAAATCTAAATTAGGTATTGATTTTTTAAGAACAATACCACATTTAAGATCAAGAACTAATTTTTTTTCATCAGTAAATAGAATTAGACATTCTATGATGTTAGCAACACATTTATTTTATGATCAAGAAGGATTTTTTCATTTAGATCCAAATATTTTAACAGTTAATGAGTGTGAAGGTGGTGCAGGAGTATTTACTGTAACAGAACTATTAGATAAAAAAATAGTAGATATACCAGCAGATTTATCTGGAAATATAGATTGGTCAAAGGATCATTTTAAACAAAGAGTTTTTTTAACAGTATCATCACAATTACATCTAGAGAGTTTAGCAATGTCAATGGGAAAAGTTTATACAACAAATAAGAGTTTTAGATCAGAGCATTCATTAACAAATAAACATGTAAGTGAATTTTCTCATTTAGAAATAGAACAATGTTTTACATCATTTGATGATTTATTAGATATAGCAGAACGGTATATAAAATATGTAATGAAATATGTTCAAGAAAGAAATAAAGATGATTTAAGTCAATTAGTTCAAACAGGTAAATTTTCAAAAGAATTTATAGAAGAAAATTTCATTGATAGATATAAAATGTTAAATCAAGAAAAATGGATAAGAATTAAATATTCAGATGCAATTAAAATATTAGAAAAAAATAAAGATTGTTTAATAAATTCTTTTCCTAAATATGGAGAAGATATTAATTCAGAATGTGAAAAGTTTTTAACAGATTTTTATAAAGGTCCTATTTTTTTAACTCATTGGCCACAAGAAATTAAAAGTTTTTATATGAAACAATTAGAAGATGGGACATGTGAATCATTTGATCTATTAATGCCTGGTATTGGTGAATTAATTGGTGCATCACAAAGAGAAGAAGATTATCTAAAATTATTAAATCAAATTAAAAATAAAGGAATAAATACAGATAAATTAAATTTTTATATAGATTTACGTAAATTCGGAACTGCTAGTCATGGTGGTTTTGGTTTAGGTTTAGATAGATTTTTAATGTTTTTAACAGGCATGAAAAATATTAAAGATGTGATACCATATCCAGTATATTATACTTCGTGTAATTTTTAATATTTTTTATTTTTTATTTTTTATTTTTTATTTAAATTTAAATTCTAGATAAAAAATTATATTTAATAATATTAATGTTATCAGATATTAAATATATTGATATTAATAAATATTATAATTATTCTAATTATTCTAATAATGTAAATGGTGGTTTTAAAAGACCCAGGTCTAGGTCCAGTTCTAGATCAAAGTCTAAAACTCCACCAAAACGTAGTAAATCTAAATCTAAATCTAGTTCTAAATCTAAATCTAAATCTAGTTCTAAATCTAAATCTAAATCTAGTTCTAAATCTAAATCTAGTTCTAAATCTAAATCTAAAACTCCACCAAAACAAAATAAATCAAATAGACCTAAAACTCCACCAAAACGTAGTAAATCTAAT
>Ga0209550_10007491_pt1 | contig 10101 bp, 4 predicted proteins | sample LauGreSuBDMM15SN_2_FD_187567 | JGI IMG/M metagenome (GOLD analysis project Ga0209550, IMG submission 187567) | Freshwater lake microbial communities from Lake Michigan, USA - Su13.BD.MM15.SN (SPAdes) (version 5) | ecosystem: Environmental > Aquatic > Freshwater > Lake | place: Lake Michigan, USA... | reverse complement strand
ATGCCAAACTGGGAATTTACTGCGAATTTTTCTACCCACCCAGTGGCGCCGATGTCGGGTTTGATCCAGAGTTTCCAGAGACTGATCCAGGTGACGTCTGCCGCCTCAGACTTAAAAACCTCAACAACCTCTTGCACTTTGAAGTGGCCGATGCAGGCATTTCACCCACCGTCTGGCAAGCCAGTACCTTTCCTGAAAGTTTTCGCAATAAAATTACGGTAGTTCATGATGGCATCGACACGCAAGTGGTTTGCCCCAATTCTGCGGTCACCCTGAATTTGAAAAAGAGCGATGGCTCAGACATTGCTTTGTCTAAAAAAGACGAGGTCATTACCTTTGTCAACCGCAATTTAGAGCCTTATCGCGGTTATCACACCTTCATGCGGGCATTGCCACAAATCTTAGAAGCACGGCCCAACGCAAGAATTCTGATTGTGGGTGGCAACGACGTCAGTTATGGCGCCAGGCCCGACAAAGCCAAATACGGATCAGACCATTGGAAAGACATTTTCATTCAAGAAGTTCGTCACATAATAAGCGACGCCAATTGGCAACGTGTACACTTCTTAGGCCATGTCCCCTACCAGTACTTTATCCCCTTGCTTCAGCTTTCTAGCTTGCATGTCTATCTCACTTACCCCTTTGTTCTCAGCTGGAGTTTGCTCGAGGCCATGAGCGCAGGTTGCGCCATTGTGGCAAGCGATACGCAGCCCTTGCACGAAGCCATTCGCCCCAACGAAACTGGTAAATTGGTCAACTTCTTTGACGCTAGCGCACTAACTCGCGAGGTCTGTACACTTCTAGACAACCCCGCTGAACGCGAACGACTCGGCGCCAACGCGCGTTCCTTTGCCCAAAGCCATTACGACCTTCAGTCGGTCTGTCTGCCTGCCCAATTAAAGTGGGTTGAAAGCTTAAGATAAGTTTTTCAAACGCAATTGCCTGTCGGCTTCTAAAGCCAAACGGTTGCGCATCAACTCTGCATAGAAATTTTTTCTTTGCAAGGCTTGCTGAGAATGCATGCGGTAACCCGACACATAAGCCAAAGCGGCTTGCTGATTTTCTTCAAGTGCTTGCGGGTTGGTTGCGTAAAACAAAAGTGCATCGCGCCATTCATCTGAAGTACTGGCAAATCGCGTAAACGCAAAGTGCGCAGGCTCATTGCCATAGACCACGGGCGAACAAATGGGCGCCACAGCAGAGGCGCCACATTCAATCAATTTAATGTCGGACTTGCATCGATTAAAGGGTGTGTCATTGAGCGGCAGCAGCGCCACATCACATGTGGACAGCACTTGCATATAGTCCTCATGACTCAGGGTTGGGTAAAAGGATTTAGGACAGCCAGAGGGCAAGCTGTCAAAGAACTCCTGGTCATGAACCACTTCAAAGTGCAAGTGCGCGTGATCGTGTTGTTGCAACAATTGCAATGCGGCCTGTTGGATGCCCTGCATGATGGCTGACCAATCTGCTTTTCGATTCAGTGCACCAAAGAACACTCGCAATATTTTGGGCCCACTTTGCAAGTTCAACTTGGCCGAGTCTTTGTGCGGCAAAGACATCATGGCATTGGGGAAAACGGCCACATTTGGGTTCCACTGACGCACCATGCTTGCCAAGTGCTCTGAACTCACTGTCACGGCATGCACAGCGCGGTAGGCATAAAAATCACTGTCGACAAATTGAGGCCAGTGATGTGGATCGTCGTCCATGTCTGCCACCAAGACCCAACCCGCCTTGACCAATTGTTCCATTCTTTCATTGAAAGCAGGCACATTCATAAATTGCCGATGGAGCATCATCACGCCTGAGCCAAAGCCGTTGGGCAATTGAAGTCCACCCGCACCCCAAACACAGCGCACACCTGGCAAGGAATTCAGAGCTTTCAAGGGATGATCGACTCGGGCTTCTGTCACACCTGCAAATTTTTTGAGTCCTAAGGCCGCCACAAACAAAGGCGCCTCTTTCGTTGTGGGCGCCGCATTGGCGGGCGCTATGTTTTGCGCGCGAATGACCCATTGCAGCGCAGATAGATCTCGCCTCATTTTTTCAGGGCTGACGTTCAAGATGCCTGCCAGGGGCAATAGGTCTTTGATGGCCTGCTCTGTTTTTTCTGGCCTCAAGTTTCTAGGCGAGGCGTCGGTTACGCGCCAGCCTGCTTTTTGAAACATCTCAATGGCAGTTTCTAATGTAAAAAACCGCACATGTGTTCTGTCCAGCAAACCACTTTCGGCATAGTCCCAGCGTCCTGAAAGCAATTGGCGTACCAAGCTCCAATGACCTACGTTGAGAATACATGCAACACAAACACCCTCGGGTGTCACGACATGTCGGAGATCGGCCAAGACCTTCCAAGGGTCTCGAAGGTGCTCTAGTACATCTCCGAACACCAGCACGTCAAATTTTTCTTCTGACTTTAAAAAATCTTTGGGCAAGGACGTGTTCTGCTCAATGTCTGCGCAATACACGCCATCTAAAACGGTCTGCGCTTCTTTGGCCTCTTCGGGCATCAGCTCAACGCCAAAGTAATGGGCCTTGGTTTGACGAGCCTTGTAAGCTTCCCCCAATCGCCCCTGTCCGCAACCAATTTCTAATATCCGCTGGGCTGAAAGTGGAATTTTTTCTAGCAAATCTGGATTGATGTTGCCATAGTAATTTTCGACGGGCGGCTTGTCTGAAGTCATTTAAGATTTCTGCGGTAACAAATGTGCAACTTCGTAGGCCAATGTATGCGGCTTACTCAGCAGGTTAATCAAAATCATGGCCCTGGCCTCGCCATCTTCTTCAAGGTAAACGGCCTCAAGGCCTTGAAGCGGTCCTTGCGCAACCATCACAGTGTCGCCTGCTTTGAACAGTTTTTGTACGGCCGGTTCATTTTGCAAACGCATGGTCTGAACCCATGCATCCGGAATTTTGGCGATGTTTTGGCCAAACCGCACCAAATGGCTCACCCCTTTGCTAGAGCGAACCACCGACAAATCTTGCATTTGCGCCGTCAGTCGAATGAACAAATAGCGGCTAAAAAGAGGCTCAGTTACCGTTTGAATTTTGCTGCGCCTTACTTTTTGCAAAGACAACATGGGCAAGAACACCTCAAACCCCTGATTTTCAAGATTTTCTTTGGCCCTTAATTCTGCTCGGGGTTTAGATTGAACAACATGCCAAGCCAGGTCGACCGTTGCCGTCAATGAATCCATCATGGCTTTGACCCATTGGCAAAAAAATAGACCCACTGATATTGAAAAAAGTACATGGCTGTGAGTTTATATCGACCGTTAATCAGTCTAATTATAAATAATGTAATAAATTGACCCGCCATGTCACCCGCCTGATTTAAAAATCACATTTCGTGTTTTTTGTTGAAGCCTGACCTCAAGTTTCAAACCGATGTGTCGATATACGATCGCGGCAACAGGTATTTACAGCATCTTGTGTTGAATCATTCACAGTTTCCTATGACAAGCCCACTCATTAACAGCAGCAATGGTCATTACTACGAATTCGTAGCGGCCAACACGTCTTGGAGCGCGGCACTGCAGGCCTCTGCCAGCAAAACCTACAAAGGCATGGCGGGCTATTTGGTCACCATCACGGGATCACAAGAACAACAATTTGTTAGCAATTACTTAAATTCTTTTGGCTACGCCCAGCCGGCATACTTTTGGGCGGGTGGTTCTGACAAAGACTCAGAAGGCACTTGGACATGGGCCAATGGGCCTGAAGCCGGCAAGCTCATCAGTTTGGGCTACAGCAACTGGTTTCCTGGGGGGGTGGGCTACGACTCGCAACCCAACGGCACGGTGGTACAGGCCGTTCGAGATGAAGACGGTTTGGTGCTAGACAGCTCTTGGAATTACCAATGGGCTGACTTGCCAACTGGTGACATTGGCTTTCAATCGGGTGAATTGGTCAAAGGGTATGTCGTGGAATATGGCGGTATGCCCGCTACTTACCGCATTACCAAAACCGGAACCTCTGTCAATGAAGGTAGCTCAGTTAGCTTTTATGTCTACACCAACAATGTTGAATGGGGCAGCTATCTTTCTTATTCTCTTTCTGGCATTGGCGCAGCCGATCTCAGCACGGGTCAACTCACTGGCACTGCCCTGGTTGTTCAAAATGGCACCGAAGGTCTAGCCACCATCACCCTGAATTTGGTGCAAGACTTCTTGACGGATGGCCAAGAAAGCCTTGTGCTGAAAGTAGGTGACACCAGCAGTTCGGTGGTGGTCAATGACACCTCGTTAACGCCTAACTATCAAATTAGCAGCAGTGCAGCCACTTACAACGAAGGCAGCATTGCTGTTTTTAACTTTTTAGCCACAGGCATTCCTGCAGGCACGGCTGTCCAGTATTCGCTTAGCGGCGTCAACAGTTCAGACATCTCAGGCGCACTTTCAGGCCACGTTAGCTTCGCCGGCGATGGCACGGCCACGCTCTCTGTTCCACTGAATGCAGATCAACTGACTGAAGGCACAGAAACCTTAACCCTGCAAGTGGGCAGTGCCACTCGCTCTGTGAGCATTAGCGATACTTCCAAAACACCCACTTACGTTATCACCAGCACAGCTCAAAGCTACAACGAAGGTGCAAGTGCCTCCTTCACACTCAGCACCACCAATTTGGTCACAGGCACCCAAGTGCCTTACACACTCTCTGGCATTGCCAGCACGGACACCACCCGCGACTTAACGGGCAATTTGAGCATTGGCTCTGATGGTCGAGCCACTTTGTTGGTACCCCTGATCAGTGACGCACTTTCGGAAGGAACCGAAGTCTTGGTGTTAACGGCAGGTGGCAGCGCCAAATCGGTTCAAGTGATCGACACTTCCTTGGCGCCTACCTATGCCATCACCCCTTCAAGTACCAGTTACAACGAAGGTGGCACAGCATCTTTCAGGCTAAGCACCACCAGCCTTGCCATAGGCACCGTACTCAATTACACCTTGAGTGGTATTTCTGCAGATGACACCAGCACCAGCCTAACGGGCACCCTCACCTTGGGCAGCGACCTCAGTGCCACCTTGAGTGTTCCCCTGATTTCAGACAACCTGCTTGAGGGTAGCGAAACCTTAAGGCTCACTGTTGCTGGCGTTAGCGCAAGCACACAAATCAATGACACCTCCAAAACACCAAGCTACAGTCTGAGTGCCACACAAGCCTCATTCAATGAAGGCGCCACGGCCACCTTCAGGCTCATCACCAACAATGTAGCTGAGGGTTACATCTGGCCTTACACCGTGACAGGTGTTTCAGCGGCCGACCTTTTGTACAGCAGCAGCGGCAGTTTGCGCATAGGCAGCACCACCGAAAGCACCATTGCCATTCCCTTGAAAAACGACATGCTGAGCGAAGGCGCCGAGACATTGGTGCTCAACATTGCAGGGCTGACCAGCAGTGTTGTCGTGAACGACACCTCACTCTCCCCCACCTTCAACATCACCACCGCATCGGGCATCTCCAACGAAGGCACCAGCGTTGTGTTTTCTATTACGGCCAGCAATGCAAATGCAGGCACCAGTGTGGCCTACACCTTGAGCGGTGTATCGACGCAGGACATTGGTGTACCACTTGCGGGCAACTTGATTGTTGGCAGTGGCGGACTGGCCACACTCACAGTGCCTGTCGTTGCCGACCTCTTTACCGAAGGGAACGAAACACTTCGTCTGACCTTGGAGCCCAACGCCCCTTTGTCGGTGGCCACCCAAGCAGTCAGCATCAACGACAGTTCTCGCACGCCTTCGTTTCAAATTACAACCAGCACGCCCTCTTATAACGAAGGTAACTCGGTTAATTTCAGCATTCAAGCATCTCAAGTTGCACCTGGTTTGGCGGTGCTTTATGCCTTCAGCGGGCTGTCTAGAGAAGACTTCACGGGCGCGTCCAGCGGCACCATCACAGTTGACAGCACTGGCTATGCCAGTCTGACAGTCAGCCTTGTTGCAGATGCCACCACAGAAGGCCCAGAAAGTCTGACACTCAGCATTGGCAGTTCTTACGGCACAGTGATTGTGAACGACACATCTAAAACACCCGTGTTTTCAATCGCTTCGTCTGCTTCGTCCTACAACGAAGGCAGCACTGCCATTTTTACAGTCAATGCTTTAAACGTGCCCTCGGGTATAGCGGTGGCCTACAGCATCAGCGGCCTGAGCGACACCGACTATGCAGGTGCCAGTACAGGCAACTTCATCGTTGGCGCTGACCAAAAAGCTGTCTTGTCTATTCCCATCACTTTAGACGGGCTCACAGAAGGTGCCGAAACACTCACGCTGACGGTAGCAGGTGTTTCTGGAAGTGTGCTCATCAACGACAGTTCTAACCAAATTGCATTGGAGGTCAACAGCAATGCAAGCACATTGAATGAAGGCGACACAGCACAATTCATCATTACAACAGTGGACCTGCCTCAGGGCGCCGTCGTACCCTACACTTTATCGGGCATCTCAAAAGAAGACCTTGTAGGCTTTGTCAGCACCAGCACGTCTAACCTCAGTGGCAACGCAACGCTCAATGCGCAAGGACAAGCGCGAGTCAATTTGCAGTTGGCATCAGACAAACGAACAGAGGGCACAGAATCACTCACCTTGAGGCTGAATGCCATTGTTCCTGGCAGCGGCATTGTCAATAACAGCAGCGCTAGCATCAGCATTGCTGATACGTCTATCTTGCCTACACTGAGCGTTGCCAGTTTGCAAAGCGCCATCGATGAAGGTGACACAGCTCGTATTGTGGTTACAACATCTGGATTAGAAGCAGGTACGTCTTTAAGCTTCACACTTTCTGGCGTTAACAGTCTAGACATAACCGGGGGCTTGACTGGTAATGTCGTGCTAGGTGCAGATGGCCGTGCAGAAATCAATGTTGCAACGCTGGCCGACACCACCACAGAAGGCACAGAAAGCCTTGGCCTTATTTTGCGCTATGAGGACATCACAACGCCATTAAGCAGCTCCGTATTTATTTCATTGCTTGATACATCGTTAACGCCAACGCCCACAGAACCACCACCCGTTTTACCGCCAGTCGAACCACCGAAAGATGTTTCAAAGCCAACTTCGGGCGGAGACATTTTCAGTTGGACACCCAGTGACGTGCCATTGCAATTGAATGGTTTGGGAGGCATTGACACACTGGTGGTGGATGGTCTTTTAAAGAACTATGTTGTGAGCTCCAATTCAACAGGTTCTTTACAAAGTAGCTCTTCGCTTGCGCCGCTCAATGCGTCATCTAGCATGACGCAATTGTCCACAAAGTTCAGTGCCAACCTGCAAAACTTTGAACGGATTGAGTATTCAGATTTCACATTGGCTTTAGACACAATGGCGTCAGACGGTCCTGGCAAAGCGGCACTCATGGCAGGTGCCATTTTTGGGAGCTCATTCGTCCGTGATGCGCAAGTTTTGGGCGCCTTGATTAGCATGTTGGATACTCAACTCATGACCGATGAGCAAGTGGCTAAGTTTTCATTGGACGTCATACTTGGAGAAAATGCCAGCAACAAAATGGTGGTGAATTTACTCTATCAAAATTTAACCGGGGTATTGCCAAGCGCTGCAGAAGAAGCAAGCTATGTCCAACTTCTCGCAGGAGGCATTCATTCAGCTGCAAGCCTTGCCCTGTTTGCTGCCAACCACGAATTGAACAAAATCAACATTGGTTTTGTTGGCATTGTGGCGCAAGGCTTAATTTACCAAGACTTTGGGCTCTAGGTATGAGGACGATCTTCGTTTAGAAATATTCCCAACCATGCTGCACAAGACCCACCAGATCAATGCGTGCAGCATTCAGGTCTGTGCTTGCCGCCATGACAGCCAAAGAAGCTTGGGTGGCCGAGCCATTGTCCAACATGGCCACATAGGTGGTCAGTTCTGGCGCCAAAGGCGGTCGTCCCACCACGTTGTTGAAAACGTGTTTGACAAAATCGACGTTGCTATTGGATCCCGCCATTCCTAGGTACATGGGTGTGGCAAGTCCTAGGCCGGCTACAAATTCAGGGGTGTATTGTTGGTCCATTAAACCAATCACGATGCCCGCCAAAGCTTTGTCTTTGACGTAAGCCGGCCCAAGCAAAGCACCAATCAGTCTGGCACCATCGGCCAAGGGCCCACTGTCTACATCAAGCGCCAGTTTGGCGTTGCTAAATTGCAAACGTTCTATGTTAATCAGGTAGTCTGTGTCATCACTGCCAGTAGGCTCACTGACAATAAAACGGTTACCACTTTTGTTAACGGTGTATCTTTCAAGGGGCCCCGCATAGACCACGGTGTCTTTGCCTAAGCCACCATCAAAGAAGTCGGTGCCGGGCTGACCTTGAATCAAATCATTCACTTCCAAGCTGATGGTTTTGTCTAAAAACTTCACATACTCTACGTTGATCAACTGTGCTCGTTCAGTCATGGCGCTTGCACCAGACAATGCGTCAATGAAGGTGACGCCGTTTTCTAGAACCAACTTAAATTGGCTTGACCTGCCAATGATCACCACAGTGTCTACACCAGCACCCCCCTCTACAACATCCCATCCGCCACCCGGATAAATGAGATCGTCGTCTGGCGTACCTACCAAAACCTCTCGAGTTTGGTTGTGAAGCTTGCCAAGAATGGGATTAGGGTTTTTCAACTGAGCTTTTCTAAGTTACTAGGCTTATAGGCTACTTTGGTTTCTGGTTTATTAACAACATAACAAGTGTTGTTATTCTCTATCCACCATTCCAATAAATATAATGTTTTTTGAATTCTATTTGGAATATTCATGAAAAAGCACCTCGCCACGACACTTCTGGTGTCCTTGATGCTAACTTCCTGCGGAGACTCTAGCAAGCAGGCACAAGCACCCAGTTTTGTCGCTTCGGAAGGACAAGTCCTTGTTTCTGACCCTGTGCCCAAAAACGCTAATTTTTATGCGGCGTCTCGCTTCTTAGAGCAAGCCAGTTGGGGCCCCAATACAGCATCGGTGGCCGATGTTCAAAGGTCAGGGCAAACTGCGTGGATAGACCGACAGTTGGCCTTGCCTGCCTCAATTTTGCGTGCCCCCAATTACGTCATTGATTTTTCAGACGAAAACCAAGCTGCCAGAGACCTGGCCCATGGTTGGATTCAACTCAGATTCATGGACTTGGCCATGGGGGGTGAAGACCAACTTAGACAAAGAATGACCTGGGCACTTTTCAATTTCATTGTGGCCAACGGCAATCCGTACGGTCGCGTGGAATACATGAACACGCTTCAAAAAAATGCGTTGGGTTCTTTTTCTGATCTGATCAAAGGCATTTCTTTAAGCCCCATCATGGGCACCTTTTTGAACAACGACCAAAACGAAGCCAACCGCCCCAATGAAAACTATGCCCGTGAGTTGATGCAGCTATTTACGGTAGGCTTGGTTTTGCTTAACCAAGACGGCACCCTTCAAAGAGATGCTTCAGGCAAGCCCATAGAAACCTACACGCAACAAGATGTGATTGAAGCCACCAAAGCGCTGAGTGGTTGGCAGCCAGCATGGGAAGCCAACTTGCCGCAACAAAACTGGGGTAATTTTGGTGTGCCCATGAGACCCAAAAGTTGGTCGGGCGCCCACAGCGCAGAACAAAAGAAAGTCTTGGGCAAAATCATTCCAGCGGGTCAAGGCATCGAGAAAGACTTAGACAGCCTTATTGCAATTTTGGTCAATCACCCCAACACAGCGCCCTTTGTAGCCAGAAGGCTGATTCAAAGCTTGGTCACCAGCAACCCCTCACCAGAGTACATGACGCGGGTGTCCAAAGTATTTGTCAGCAGTGGTGGCAATTTAGGACAAGTAGCCAAAGCCATTTTGTTAGACCCCGAAGCACGCACTGGCGATTCACCTTTGAATCAAAAACCCATCGTTGGCAAAATCAAAGAACCCCTGTTGCATCACATCAACTTGCTAAGGGGCATGAACTGCACAGCAGCAGTCAGAGATCGCAACAATGTGAACAGTCCCTTTCTGAATGGTGAGCAAAGAGTCTTAGATGCGCCAAGTGTGTTCGGCTACTTCCCACCCGATCACAAGGCGCCTGAAAGTCTAACCCCTGCCCCGGAACAAAAACTCCTGAACTCAAGAGCCTTCAGGGACAGGGCA
>Ga0209550_10007489_pt1 | contig 10102 bp, 7 predicted proteins | sample LauGreSuBDMM15SN_2_FD_187567 | JGI IMG/M metagenome (GOLD analysis project Ga0209550, IMG submission 187567) | Freshwater lake microbial communities from Lake Michigan, USA - Su13.BD.MM15.SN (SPAdes) (version 5) | ecosystem: Environmental > Aquatic > Freshwater > Lake | place: Lake Michigan, USA... | reverse complement strand
ACGCGCATCACGTTCCCACCAAGCACCTTACCGATGTCCTCGTCGCTGTAGCCATGGGCCACCAGCCAGCGCAGTAGGTTCTTGGAGCTTTCACGCGGGTTTTCTATACCTTTGACATATTCGACGCGAGGAAATTCCTCGGTGTTGCGGGTTTCGCTGTTGGAAAGGAACTTGGCGAACTTGTTGTGCAAGCCCACATGGTCACCCCAATTGGTGTCGGTGCCAAAGCACACATGGTCGATTCCGATCAGGTTGACCACATACTCGAAGTGCTCCATCACCGAATCAATGTCATGGGTGCGCCGGTTGTAAGTGATGGTTGTGTGGGGTGCTGCTTCGATGCCCACCACGCCGCCCGTGGCTGCCACGGCCTTGATCGCTTCGTCAGTGGCCAGTCGCTTGGAATTCCACAACTTGCGCGCGCCGGTGTGCGACATACAAATAGGCACCGAGGAGATTTCGGCCGCATCGATGGCTGTGAGGGTGCTGCCGTGCGAGACGTCGATCAGCATGCCCACCTTGTTCATGCGCTGCACCGCGCGCTTGCCAAAGGCTGTCAGACCCGAGTCGCGATCTTCTTTCAGGCCTGAGCCCAGGGCGTTGGACTCCGAGTAGGTCAGACCTAGCAGTCGCACACCCAGGCCATAGAGGATGTCAATGCGATCGAGCTCGTTCTCGATCGGCATTGCACCCTCGATGCAGGCCACCCAGGCGATCTTGCCCTGCGCGCGCACTTGCTCGATTTCGTCGGCGGTACGCACATGGACAAGGAAGTCCTGGTGCGCCACGTCGCACAGACGCATGCCCAGGTCATGGACGATGTCGGTCCACTTCCAGCCGTTGTGCGAGGTGATGCAGCACGAGCCGTTCATCAGGTTGTCAAAGGTCACGTCCAGGTACGACTCGGCCAGACCCTCATAGGCGCAGAAAGAGCGCCCGCGCTGGCGCTGCATACCGTACTGGTTCAGGTCGAGCGGGTTGTAGACCGGATGCTCGTGCATTGAGATGATCATCTTCTCTTCAGCCAGGCGCAACGAGCGCTTTTCCTGTTCGGCGGTCAGGGGCACCAGCCATTCGGGGAGCCGGTCCTTGGAGGTCAGCGCGAACTCCATGTAGTCCTCGCCCGGTGTGAGGTAGTCGTAGGCCTTGTAGCCTTTGTAGCCAGTCTTGATTCCCATGATGCGTGCGTCCTTTATTTACTGCGTGGCTTGAGATTGAGCAGCGAAATCATGCTGATTGCGCCGTTGTTAGAAGATGGGTTGGGAAGGTAGCCGTCGTACTTTGCATTGGCCACGAAGATCAGGTTGGGCACCCACACCGACAGCGTCGGGATCTGGCTGACCACCACCTTCTGGGCCTCGTCCATGGGCTTGATGCTTTCGGCGATGGTGGCTGATTCTTTGGCGTCCAGGGCCCACTTTTCCAGTTCGGGGTCGTAGTAGCCGGGGTAATTGAGGAAAGCCTCTTTGCCATAAAGGTTGTAGAACGAGTCGTAGACGACAACGATGGCACCCCACTGAACAAAGAGCATTTCATATTCTTTGGTCTTGGACTGGCGGTCCATGTAGACCTGGCGGTCAATGGGCTCGAGCACCAGGTCGATGCCGGCCTTGCGAGCATCTTCCTTGATGATGCGCACCGACTTGTCGTAGTCGGTGCGTGAGCCTTCGTACATCATCTTGATGGACAGCTTCTTGCCGTTCTTCTCGACGATACCGTCGTTGTCTGTGTCGATGTAACCCGCATCGCGCAGCACCTTTTTGGCCGCATCGATATTGAAGGCCGGGTACTCTATCTTGGATTTGACAAAATCCTTGTAGATGGGAGAGACCGCGCCGGGCATCGGCACGCCGTTGCCCTCTAGAGCCAGTCGCACGATTTTCGGCCTGTCAATGCAGTGGGCGATAGCGCGGCGCACGGCCACATCAGCAGCAAACTCACTTTTCTTGTCGTTAAAACCGATGTAGGCATAGCCGGGTGAGGCGGATTCAAAAATTTTATAGTTAGGGTTGTTGCGAAATTGCGTCGCCATGGAGGGTAAAAACTGACGGCTGGTGGTGTCAATTTCGCCAGTGCGCAGGGCCAGCACCAGGGAGTTATCGTCCTTGTAGATGCGGTAGACGATGCGGTCTAGTGCCGGCCTGCCCAGTGCGGCAGGCCAGTCTGGGTTGCGGTCGACAATGTAGTACTGTCCCTTCTTCCAGTCGGTCAGCTTGAACGGACCCAGGCCCGTGATGCCGCCGGCATCGTCGCTGAGCGTCATGGGTGCAGCCACTTTTTCCCAGCGGTGCTTGGGCATGGGCGCGACCCAGAACATCATGACGTCCATGAAGCCCACCTGTGCCGCCTTGAGCTTGTATTCGACAGTCAGTCCGTCGATCTTGCGCATGGAGGCGACATTGCTAAACCGGGTGTTCTGAAAAAGCTTGTGTTTGACCAGGTACTCGCTAGTGAAAATCACGTCGTCGGCCGTGAAAGGTACGCCGTCATGCCACTTGATATTTGGCATCAAGTGAACGATGAAGGTGGTGGCTTTGTCCTTGGCTTCAACCAGGCGAATCAGCTGCGACTTGACGTTGCCGCTGGCGTCCATATAGCCGAAGCGCGGCATGACTGACTCTTGCAAGACTGCGGCATTCACGTCGTTGCTGGACCAGAAATTGAGCGACTGGATGTCGCCTAGCAGGCCGATGGTCAGCACATTGCGTGAGGTTTGTGCGACTGCGGCGCCGCCGGTCGCGGCGGCCGTGAGGGCGACGCCCATTTCCATGAATGATCTTCTGGTGGTCATTGAAAAACTCCTTTCAGGGGCTGCTGGGGATGATGCGCTTGTGCGCTGCGTTTTCACTCTCGTTTGGGATTGAGCGTCTCGTTGATGCCCAGCCCCAAGAGGTTGAATGAAATGACAAAAAACATGATGGCCAGTGAGGGAAATACGATAAGCCACCAGGCGTGAAAATGTTGTCCGCCCTTAAAGGCGGTTTGCAAGATGCCGCCCCAGGACCAGGCGTTGGGGTCGCCCAGGCCCAGATAGCTCAGGCCGGCTTCAGTGAGAACCGCGGTGGCCATGATGATGGTCAGGTCCACCAGCGCGGGACCGGCTGCATTGATCAAGATGTGCTTAAACATGATGGTACGGCGCGGAATACCCAGAATCACCGCCGCCTCAATATAGGGCAGGCTGGCCAGCTTGAGGGTGGAGTTGCGCACGATACGCGCCAGTGTGGGCCATGAAAACACCCCGATGACCACCGCCACAGTGCTAACGCTGGGACCGGCGATCGCGGAGATCAGGATCATCAGCGGCAGGGTGGGAATAGTCATGGCGATTTCGATGACGCTGTCAATGAGTCCGCCCAAGCGGCCCCCGAGGAAGCCTGACACCAAACCTAGCGGGATGCCAATGCCACTGGCCACCAGCACCGCGGTGACCGAGATAAACAGCGATGTGCGAGCGCCCCAGACGATCTGGTCAAACAGATTGAGGCCCAGTGCATCGGTGCCCAGCCAATTTTGGGCCGAGGGCAAGGCCAGGGGCGTCGCATCGTTGTAGCCCGACGGGTAGGGAACCAGCAGCGGCCCCACGATCCCAAACAGCAGCATTACCACGATGCCCACTAGGCCGATCCGGCCCAGACTGTGCTGGGCAAACGACTGCACAAAACTGCGCTCTCTCATTCGGTGGTCCCTCCTTGGAGCTTGATACGCGGATCCAGCCAGGCCACCACCAGGTCGGTCACCAGCGTCATCAGGATCACGCTAAACGCCAGGACGATGAAGGCGCCTTGCAGCAAGGGGAAATCCTGCTTTTGCACCGCTTCATAAATCATCGAGCCAAGACCCGGCCAGGAGAAAACCGTTTCAGTGAGCACGGCGCCGGCCACCAGCTTGCCGAGCATGAGCCCGGTAACGGTGACGGTGGGGATCATGGCATTGCGCAGAGCGTGACCCCAGGTGACGCCGTGGTCGCTTACGCCTTTGGCGCGGGCTGTGCGGATGTAGTCCTCCTTGAGGACGTCGAGCATGCTGGTGCGCGTGTACAGCACGATCTGTGCGAGGTTGACGATCACCAGGGTGATGGTGGGCAAGATCATGTGCCGCGCTATGTCGGCCAGTTTTTCGCTGTCGTCGATGCCCGGGGTCATGGCCCCGCCGACCGGGGTCCAGCCCAGCGTGAGGCTAAACAGATACACCAGCAAAAATGCCAGCAGCGGGATGAAGATGGAAATGCCCAGGACGATGAGCGTGCTGACCGTTTGATCGACCCACTGGCCCTTGTGCCGCGCTGTATAGACCCCCAGTGGGATTCCTATGAGCAGGGTGATGAACAGAGAGGTGCCGATCAAAAGCAAAGTCCAACCCAGACGCGGAATGATGATTGCGCCTACCGGTTCTTTGAAGAAGAACGACTGGCCCATCTCAAGGTGGGCCAGATTGCGAATGAACAGCACGTACTGCTCGAACAGCGACCGGTCCAGACCCAACAGGGTATTGAGGGCTGCCACGTCCTGGGGCGACATAGAGTCACTAATGAAGGCGGTGGTCGGGTCGCCCGGCATGAGGCGCACGATCAGAAAGGTGACCGTGATGGCTGCCAGAAAGGTCAGAGCCCCTTTGAGGATGCGCAGCGTTATGAACTGGAACATGGTGCTTGGCGCCTCAGGCCGCCGGCCCGTACAAGTGGCACCGGACATGATGACCGGGCTCGATTTCGCGCAGGGCCGGTTCAACCGCCTGGCACACCGCTGTGGCTTGCGGGCAGCGCGTGTGAAAGCGGCAGCCACTGGGCGGGTTGATGGCGTTGGGGATTTCCCCTTGCAAAATGATCTTGGGTTCGCGCCTGCGCGTGGAGGCCAGGGGCGCAGCCGAGATCAGCGCCCGAGAATAAGGATGCAGACGTTTTTCAAAGAAGGCGTCACGCGGCGCTAACTCGACCACCTGGCCCAGGTACATCACCATGACCCGGTCTGATATGTACCTAACCACCGCCAGGTCGTGAGTGATGAACAGGTAGGTCAGACCCAGATCGCGTTTGAGCTGGTTAAAAAGGTTCAGGATCTGCGACTGCACTGACACGTCCAGCGCCGATACTGCTTCGTCGCATATGAGCACTTTGGGCCCCAGCGAAAGCGCCCGGGCGATGCCAATGCGCTGACGCTGCCCCCCTGAAAAAGCGAACGGGTAAGAGTTGGCCATCTCCGGGCGCAAGCCCACCCGCTCGAGCAACTGGCTCACAGCCTCGCGCGCTTCATGGCGGTCCTGGACCTTGCCATGTACCAGCATGGGTTCGGCCAGTGCATGGCCTACGCTCAGGCGCGGATTGAGGGAAGCGTAGGGGTCTTGGAAAACCATCTGCACGCTCTGGCGCAGGCGCTGAGCGCCCTGGCCGCGCAGCTGGCTGATGTCTTGGCCCTCAAAGCGGATGCTGCCCTCGGTGGGTGTCTCCAGTCGCACGATGGTGCGCCCCAAGGTCGATTTACCCGAGCCCGATTCGCCCACGACGCTCAGGGTCTCGCCTTGCATCAGATCGACATCGATGCCGTCGAGCGCGTGCACGTAACTGCGCTCACGCTGGAAAAAAGATTTTTTCAGGCCGAAGTATTTCTTGAGCCCGCGAATCTCCAGCAAGGCGCTCATACCGGCCCCTCCTGTGCGCCGGTGGCCCAGCATGCCACGGCGTGCCCGGGGCCCACCGCGGTAAGCGCGGGTACGGTACGCGAGCAGATCTCCCGGCGCTGGGCGCAGCGCGGTGCAAAGCGGCAGCCCGGCTCGAATTGGCCGATGGCGGGTACTGAGCCGGGGATGGAATAGAGCTCGCCGGTGCTGCCTGCAAGCGAGGGCAGGGAGGCCAGCAGGCCTTGGGTGTAGGGGTGCTGCGGCTGCTCGAAGATGTCCTGGACGCTGCCGCTCTCAACCACGCGGCCTGCGTACATGATCACCACTTCGTCGCAGGTTTCTGCCACCACGCCCAGGTTGTGCGTGATCAGCATGATCGAGCCCTGCGTGTGCTCTTTGAGGTCTTGCATCAGCGCCAATACCTGGGCCTGGATGGTGCCATCTAGGGCCGTGGTGGGCTCGTCGGCCAGCAGAATCTGGGGCCGGCAGGCCACCGCCATCGCAATCATCACGCGCTGGCGCATGCCCCCCGAGAGTTGGTGGGGAAACTGGTCGTGGCGCTGCTCGGGGTTGGCAATGCCCACTTCGCGCAGCAAAGCCACAGTGGCCTCTCGCCGCTCCTGCGGGGCCATGTCGGTGCGGTGGATGCGCAACACTTCGCCAATCTGGCGGCCCACACTGTGCACCGGGTTCAGTGAGGTCATGGGCTCCTGAAAAACCATGGAGATCTCGCGGCCCCTGATGGTTTCCATCCGGGCTTCAGAATGGGCTAGCAGGTTCTCGCCGTTAAACAAGATTTCGCCGCCTTGCACCACGGCCGCCGAAGGCAGCAGTCGCAGCACCGACAGCGCCGTCATGCTTTTGCCGCAACCAGATTCGCCCACCACCCCCAGCACGCTGCGGGCCCGCACCGAGAAGCTAAGGTCGTCAATGAGGTCGCAAACCTGACCATCGATCTCGAACCCGAGCCTGTAGCCCTTGAACTCTAAGACCTTGGGCGCCTCAGACATCTAAATCCTCAAGTCTTCCGCCCAGCGCGGCACCACGGGCATGGAGTGCGCACGGGTGTTACATGTCATACAGGAAAAGTACAAGGGTTTCACCTGAGAAATAATTAAACAATCCTACCGGTACGCCCTATGATGTGTCCAATCAAATTTTGGCATATACAGAATGGTCCAAATTCATGGAAGCTGCTTCTTTTGACCTGAACCTGGTGCGTATTCTCTTGGCGGTGGCTAAGCACCGCAATGTCACGGAGGCCGGGCGCGAGCTGGGGCTGACGCAGTCTTCGGTGAGTCACTCCCTCAAGCGGTTGCGGGTGCTTTGCAACGACCCGCTGTTTGTGCGCACCAGCGCGGGTATGTTGCCCACCCCCGCCGCCAACGCCATGATCGAGCCCCTGGACAAGGCGCTGTCCGTCTTGCTGCAGTCGTTCGTGGGGACCACCTCGCAGTTCGATCCCTTCACTACCAATCGCACCTTCAGCATCTTGCTCTCGGATATCGGGCAGCTGATTTACCTGCCCCTGATCGCTGCGCATATCGCGCAGGTGGCGCCTCAATTGCGCTTGAGGGTGCTGCACTTGCGTATCGACGCCTACCGCGAGGCCCTGGCGGCGGGTGAGGCCGACTTTGCGATCGGCCACTTGCCCGCGCTAATGGGGGGCTTTCGCCAGGTCTCGCTGTTTCAGGATCCCTATGTGTGCATGCTGCGCGCCGACCATCCGCATATTCGCGAAAAAATCACCCTGGCGCAGTACCTGGATGCCTCACACATCGCGGTCGAGCCGCCGGGGCGAGGCCCCGGTCTGTTGGAACAGGCCCTCGGGCGTATACGCAGCAAACGCAAGGTGGCCCTTATCCTGCCGCACTTTTTTGCGGGCCCCCTGATCCTGCGTAATTCAGATCACCTGATGACAGCGCCCAATTTCGCTCGCTTTGCCTTAAGCGATTTGCACAATATCCGCGCGGTGCCGCTTCCTTTTCGTGTCAAGAAGCTCAGCGTCAAGCTCTTGTGGCACGAGCGAATGCACCGCGATCCGGGTCATCAGTGGATGCGCGGCCTGATCTTAGACCTGTTGCCAAGGTCCACCAGCCAGTTGGAAAATTAAAGCATCAAGCCTGTGCCGGTGCCAGTGGCACTCGGATGGATTCTCCCGCCAGCGCGGGTGTGTGGATGGGCTGGCGGCGCGCGCGGGTCGCTTGCTCGAAGGCATAGCCCAGGGCCAGCAGTTGGGGCTCGCTAAAAGCAGTGCCTAAAAATGAGAGGCATACGGGCAAACCGTCGCGGGTCCAGCCGGCGGGTACCACCAGATCGGGTAGGCCCGCCATATTGGCCAGGTTGGCGGCTGAGCCTGTGGCCGGGCCCGCCGGGTGGGCGTTGTAGGCCTGCGCCTGAGCGGCTCGCCGAATCGCCGTAGGGTAGACGATGGCCTGCACCCGGTGCGTTTGAAACAGGCCTTCGACTACCCCCTGAACCAAGGGCAGGCCGTGGCTGATCAGGCTCGTGTAGGGCGCGCTGTCGATGGGGCCGCTGGCCGCCTCGGCTTCAAATTGTGCCCAGCGGACCGGGTTGGTGCCAGTGCTGTCATCGCCCTGTGGGCTGATCCGCCGGGTGCGCTCGATCATCTGCGCCAGCGAGCGGGGGTAGGCGGGACCCAGCGTAGCTAGGTAGAGGGCGATGTGGGCAGCGAACTCGGGCATGCGGATGGCGTTGAACAGGCCGTCTTTCACGTCGAGCAGCCACCGCGGGTAATGCACGTTGACTAGCTGTGCACCGGCGCCTTGTAAGACGGCCAGGCTGGCTGCGAAGACCTGGTCGACCTCGTCATCGGCGCCTGCAAAGTCACGTGCCACGCCCAGACGCACGCCGCTCAGCGCCTGGGTGTGCAGTCCGGCGGTGTAGTCGCGCCGAGCCTGCTCGGGGCCGGTGTGAGTGCCCTGATCCGCCGGGTCCACGCCCGTCATCACGCCAAGGGCGGCGGCCAGGTCATAGACGTGGCGAGCCATGGGGCCTGCTGTGTCGAGGCTGGGAGATAGAGGGATGATGCCGTCGCGACTGAGCAGGCCTCGCGTGGGCTTAAGTGCGGCGATGCCGTTGGCTGCGGCGGGCCCGCGAATCGATCCGCCTGTGTCGGTGCCCACTCCGATGGGGGCGTAGCCCGCAGCCACCGCCACCCCGGTTCCTCCGGAGGAGCCCGAGGAGGTGCGTGTCAGGTCGTGCGGATTGCGCGTGTGGCCCTGAATAGAACTCATCGCCGCCCCCGCGGCGAATTCCGACAGGTTCACCTTGGCCAGAATCACCGCCCCCGCCGCGCGCAACTGGTGCACCACAAATGCGTCGTCGGGCGGGATCGATCCTTGGAGCAGCACCGACCCGCCGGTGGTGGGTAAATCAAAAGTGTCCAGGTTGTCTTTGAGCACCACCGGGATGCCATGCAGCGGTGAGCGCGGGCCCTGCTTGCGACGTTCGGCATCAAGCGCGCGTGCCGTCTCCAGTGACCCCGGATGCAGGGCGATAACGGCGTTCAGGCACGGCCCCTGGCGATCAAAAGCTGCTATGCGTGCCAGACTGCGTTCGACCAGCGCCTGCGCGGTCAGTGTGCCGGCGTCGAAGGCCACTTGGAAATCGCGAAGCGTGGCATCGTCCAAGGCCACGCGTGTGTGAGCGCTGGTGGGTAGGTTTGTGGGCATCTGGCAGGGTGTCCCTAATTCATACAGAGACTGATAAATATGAATTCAAAAACTTCAGAAAAGGCATGACTGAGGCCACCCTTTTTTCATTGAGCTCAACGCTTATAAATCAGTCACCTTCAAAGACAGGTTTTTGCTTGGCCACAAATGCCAGGTATGCGCGCTCATAGTCTTTGGTCTGCATACAAATAGCCTGAGCTTGTGCCTCTGCCTCTATAGCATCATCGATACCCATGCTCCATTCTTGATGGATGCAATTCTTGGTCATCGCGTTTGCAAAAGTGGGGCCAGAGGCCAAACTGAAAGCCAGTGCTTGGGCCTCAGCTAATAAATTTTCGGATTCGCACACTTTGTTATAAAAGCCCCACCGTTCAGCTTCGACCCCATCCATTGAACGCCCAGTGAAAAGTAACTCTGCAGCACGGCCCGAGCCAATGATGCGTGGAAGTATGTTGCAGGCCCCCATGTCTGCACCAGCCAAGCCCACACGGACGAACAAAAAGGCGATTTTGCTTGTGGCTGTTCCGTAGCGTAAATCTGATGCCATGGCAATGATGGCGCCAGCACCTGCACAAATGCCATCGACCGCTGAAATAATCGTTTGTGGACAAGACATCATGGCCTTGACCAGGTCACCCGTCATGCGTGTAAATGCCAACAGGCCCGACATATCCCCTTTGCGCTGTAGCTCTACGAGGGGGCCAATGATTTCATGAACATCTCCCCCCGAGCAAAAATTACCACCTGCACCCGTGATAACCACTGTTTTGATTTCACTGCAATAAACAAGA
>Ga0209550_10007487_pt1 | contig 10104 bp, 6 predicted proteins | sample LauGreSuBDMM15SN_2_FD_187567 | JGI IMG/M metagenome (GOLD analysis project Ga0209550, IMG submission 187567) | Freshwater lake microbial communities from Lake Michigan, USA - Su13.BD.MM15.SN (SPAdes) (version 5) | ecosystem: Environmental > Aquatic > Freshwater > Lake | place: Lake Michigan, USA... | reverse complement strand
GCTCCAGCGTTGTTGGGGATTCTTTTTTGGGAGGAGGAGTTTCTTTTGAAAAATAGGCCACTCGCTCGTGCAGGTAACGTTCGACGGATTCAAAGATGAAAAGCTTAGGCGGGAATTTTTTAAAAGCCTCGGATTCCATGATCTCTTGCGGCCAATAGCGGCGGGTATCGATCACAATCATGGAAAGCCCCGTGCGGTTGATAAAATAATTCTGCCAACCGAATCTGCGGCTCTCTTGATCGCAGCTGAAGGAGTCGCCTAAGAGAACGACATCGTAATAGCGGTTGTAGTCCTTGAGGTCCGTAGTGACGTGGAAGAGGTTTTTGTCAAACGTGGTCTGGGGGGCCCGCCAGCCAAAATCATTCTCCGCATAGCCTCCTACGCGCGCCAGATCGCCATCCGCCGGCAGAAGCCATGAAGCGATGGCCCACACGGTGGACAAAATAGCCAAGAAACAGACACCTGTCAGACGACTATATGTAGTAAGGTTCATATTAAAAATCCCGATAGAGGAATGAACTCACGTTACTGAGATTGAGCATGCACCAGATGAAAGTGAGGATGGTGAGGGCGAGCCAGAGGAGAGAAGGGCGCCAACCGAACGGCAGATAGGCACTTGGCAAATCTTCGATTTTTTTTCCGTAGGTGACGATACCAGGCTCCATGTTGGCGAGGAGTTGTTGGCTGTTTGGGAGGAGGCTCACAAACAAGGCTAGTCCACCCAGACACGCGAGGAGAACGAATTGAGGATCAATCGTGAACCCGAGTAAAGCAGGCAAGGCCATGAGCATCGGCGACGATTTAAAGAAGAGAGGGTCACCGGGAAGTAGGAGGCCGTTGGCACCAGTCAAGCCGGCCAGCAAGCAACACGCTTCGCTAGGATTCGCCGCTCGGAAAAAGACCCATGACACAAGCACGGCTAGGAATGTCAGCAACCGGCCGCCCCAGCCCATAAAAAGGGCTGCTCCAGGGACTCGAGTGCGTTCATTGAGTGAGGCCCAGTAGTGATTCACCATCAAGTAGGATCCGTGCAGGGCTCCCCATAGGAGAAACGTCCACCCTGCGCCGTGCCAAAACCCGCCTAGTAGCATTGTCAGGAAAAGGTTGAATGAGCGACGGAATGGGCCGCAGCGGTTGCCTCCGAGGGAAATGTAAACGTAATCACGAAGAAACCGAGAAAGTGTCATGTGCCAACGCCGCCAAAAATCGGTGATGCTATCGGCCTTGTAGGGAGAATTGAAATTCATTGGCAGGCGGATACCAAACAAGCGGGCTACACCCAGTGCCATGTCCGAGTACCCGGAGAAATCAAAGTATAGCTGAAACGCATAGGCGAGGGCACCGATCCAAGCCGCTGACATACTGATTGGGCTTCCGACGCTCACTGCCCAGAAGGCCTGATTCGCCCAAGGAGCGATTGTATCTGCAATGAGGACCTTTTTAGCCAGGCCCATCGTGAATAGGGTCGCTCCCACGCAGATATCTGCAGAACGCTCCTCTGCTGTTCGGATTTTACGAAACTGCGGCAGGGACTCTTTCTGATAAACAATCGGGCCGGAAACGATCTGTGGAAAAAAGGCCGAATAGAGGAGAAACTCAAAATAATTGCACGGAACGGCTTCGCGCTTGCGTGCGGCCACCAGCCACGCGATCTGCATAAATGTGATGAATGAGATGCCCAGCGGCAGGAGGACTTTTTCGATGAAAATATTCGTCTGAAGAACCGCATTCAAATTAGAAACGAAGAAATTCGCGTATTTGAAATAGGCAAGGACAACGATGTTCAAGCTGACCGATCCGACGAGAAGCCATTTCCCTGAAGATTCCCCGCTGCGCGAGAGGCGACCGCCGAGAAAGTAGTTCGCGGCAGTAAGCGGGATAAATAAAAGCAACACGTCCGTATTGGCCCACGCATAGAAAACCAGCGAAGCCGCCAGAAGCCAGAGCTGACGCCAAAAAACCGGCTTCACTCGCTCCAGCAGGAGAAAACCAATCAAGACAATCGGAAGGAAACTAAAAAGAAACGTAACGGAATTGAAAAACATACGTTCGAGCGGGGGTGTTTCTGCAGCATAGCTAAAAACCCTATTCCATCCAGAAATTTCCTAAGAAGGAAAATGAGCGAGGGTAAAAAAAATCCCGCCCGCATTACTGCGGGCAGGATGATTATAAAATGGCGAAAGAGCCTTATTCTTCCGCTGGTGCGGCTGTTTCACCTTCGTCCTCTTCGTCACTGACGACGGGTGCGATGGCTTGGAGAATTTCGTTAGGCCGGAGACCGATGAGTTTCACGCCTTGAGCATTGCGGCCGGTTTCGCGGATTTCGGAAATGCGTGTGCGAACCATTTTGCCCTTGTTTGTGATGAGCATGAGTTCGTCATCGTCCCGGACGGTGAGTGCACCCGCGACAGCGCCGGTTTTGTCATTCGTCTTCATGGTGATGATACCTTTGCCGCCACGGCCTTGGAGACGGTATTCCTCGAAGCTGGTACGTTTACCGAGGCCGTTTTCTCCGGCGACGAGAAGTTGGGCGTCCTTATTCACGATAGCGGCGCCGACGATATAGTCGCCTTTGCTTGGACGTATGCCCCAGACGCCCACGGTATCGCGGCCTTGGTCTTTCACTTCCTCTTCACTGAAGCGGATGCTCATGCCTTCGTGAGTGATGAGGACAATTTCGTTGAGTCCGTCGGTGAGTTTGCAGTCGATGAGTTTGTCGCCCTCTTCGATCTTGATGGCAATGATGCCGCCCTTTCGGATGTTTTTAAAATCGTTGAGGTTGGATTTTTTGACAACGCCGCTGCGGGTCGCGAAGACAATGTGGAGACCTTTGTTCCAAGTTTCGTCGTCTGTTTTTTGTCCTTGGACGCGAATGGTGGCGGTGATTTTTTCTTCACTACGAAGCTCGAGCAGGTTCGCTATCGATCGACCTTTGCTAGCGCGGGAACCTTCGGGTATTTCGAATACGCGTTCGACATAGCAGCGACCACTCTCCGTAAAGAACATCAAGTAATCGTGCGTGGCGGCGGTGAACAGATATTTGACGAAGTCGCTGTCTTCTTCTTTATCCGCCTCGCGGGCGGTCATGCCGATCACACCCTTGCCGCCGCGTTTCTGGGCGCGGAAGGCGCTGACGAGTGTGCGCTTGATGAATCCGTTGTGAGTGAGTGTGACGATCACGCCTTCGTTCGCAATGAGATCTTCTATGGTGACTTCACCTTCGGCGGGAACAATCTGTGTGCGGCGAGGGGTGCCGTATTTGAGTTGCAGTGCGCGGAGTTCGTCTTTGATGATCGTGAGGACGCGGTTTTCTTTCGCGAGAATATCCATCAGATCTTTGATGGTAGCGATGAGGGTGTCGTATTCGTGCTTGATGCTATCGCGCTCGAGACCGGTGAGTTGGTATAGGCGCAGATCTAGGATGTGTCCGACCTGTTTTTCGCTGAAGCGGTAGTGTCCGTCTGCGACACGAGCTTCGCTGCGAATGAGGATGCCGAGGTCGACTACAGTTTTTCTTGTCCACGAGAGGCCGAGAAGCTTGGATTTTGCATCATCGCGGTCGCGCGAGTCGCGGATGATTTTGATAAAGTCATCGAGATTCGCGAGGGCGATGAGGAAGCCTTCGAGTTTCTCTGCTTCCACTTCCGCTTGGTCGAGGAGGTAGCGCGTGCGGCGGAGGATGACTTCGCGGCGATGCTCAATGTAGCTCGTGATGGCGTCTTTGAGCGAAAGCAACTTTGGCTTGCCGTGGTCGATGGCGAGCATGTTCGCGCTGAAGGAGGATTCCAGTGCGGTATGCTTGTAGAGATTGTTGATGATGACCTTCGGGTTGCCATCGCGTTTGAGGTCGATGACGACGCGTGTATCCTCAGCGCTCTCATCGCGGACATCGCTGATGCCGGTGAGGACTTTTTCGTTCGTGAGGTCGGCAATGCGCTTCACGAGATCCGCGCGATTCACATTGTAGGGGATCTCGGTGATGATGATTTGCTCTCGACCGCCTCGGACCTCCGTGACGCCCACTCGACCGCGCACCCGCACGGATCCTCTGCCTGTTTCAAAGTATTGTTTGATTCCGGTCGTGCCTTGAAGGAGACAACCTGTTGGAAAATCGGGCCCTTTGATGTGCTCCATGAGCCCCGCGATAGAGATGTCGGGGTTCTCTATTTGGGCGCAAATGCCGTTGATGCACTCGCTGAGGTTGTGCGGTGGGATGTTTGTGGCCATGCCAACTGCGATGCCTGTGCCGCCATTGACGAGGAGGTTAGGAAAAGCGGCTGGGAAAACGGTAGGTTCCTCGCGGGTTTCGTCGTAGTTCGGACGGAAGTCGACGGTGCCCTTGTCCATGTCGGTCATGAGGGCGGCGCCGAGATGTTGCAGGCGGGCTTCCGTGTAACGCATCGAAGCGGGTGGATCGCCTTCCACGGAACCGAAGTTACCTTGTCCGTCGACGAGCATTTCGCGCATCGCCCATGGTTGCGCCATGTGAACGAGGGTTGGGTAGATCGCTTGGTCGCCGTGCGGATGGTAGTTGCCCATCGTCTCTCCAACGATTTTCGCGCACTTGAGGTGTTTGCGGTTCGGTTGGACGCCGAGTTCATTCATCGCAAACAGAATTCGGCGCTGAGAGGGTTTCAGTCCGTCGCGGGCATCCGGTAGGGCGCGCGAAATAATGACCGACATCGAGTAGTCGAGAAACGACTTCGACATTTCATCGGCCACATTAACGAGTTCAACTTTTTCGTTTTGGGTATACATGGATTAGCTGGGCAAAGATTCGGGAAAAATAGGAATGTGAAGTTTAGTAGCGGCGGCACGCATCCGGGTATCGGTGGCGCAGAGAGGGAATGCGGTCGCTTGGTTGCAAGCGGCAAGATGGATGGCATCAAGCGATCTTAAGGCGACATCCGGATGGCATGTCTCGAGAAGGAAGCGGGCGCGAGTGTAAATTTTACTGTCGATGGGCAGAATGAGCATTTGGCCAGAGGCGACTCGAGCATCGAACAAATTCAAAGCCGCGCGTCGCATCGAATCCGTAATCAGATTTTGGCGTTCTTTGCTGATAAGAGCAGAGGCGACTTCCGTCATAGAAAGTTCCGATGTCCAAAGTAATTCTCCCACCAGAGCGTTTTGAAAAAAGGTGGAATCGGGTTCGGCAACGAGCAACTTAACGATGATGGCGCTATCAAGATACATAGCTAGGGCCTCGAATCGCGTTCTTCCCGAATGATTTCGTCGGCGGTTGGACCGCCAGTCCAAGGTGGCATTTTTGCGAGATGTTCGCGGGTGCCTGTGAATGGAACGTGTTTCGGCTTGCGAAGGGCGCTGATCATGGCCTTCGGCTTGCCGCCGCTGGTGATCGTGATTTCGCGTCCACCTGCTGCCAATTCCAGCAAGGCGGATAAGTGGGCTTTGGCGGAGCGCACGCTGATCGTCTCGCCAATGCCCGGCATCACGGCAATTTCCTGCAACACCGAGGAGGATTCCGGCCCTAGGTCGTCGAGATAACTGACGGTTTTCTTCATTCCTCAATGTAGTCACATGTAGTCACGCTTGTCAAACGTCCAAGCGGGCGTTGAGGGCATTGTCCTCGATGAATTGGCGGCGGGGTTCGACGACGTCTCCCATGAGAATGGTAAACATGCGGTCGGCTTCGACGGCGTTGTCTTCATTGAGTACGACCTTGAGCATTTTGCGCTTTTCGGGATTCATGGTCGTTTCGAAGAGTTGCTTGGGATTCATTTCTCCTAGACCTTTGAATCGTTGGATCGAGAGGCCGCGTTTGCCGATTTCAATAATGCGGGCAAGAATCTCGGGTATGGCAAAAAGAGGGGTGGTGACGGCTTTGTCACCCTCGCCCTCGACGAGTTCAAAAATCGGGCTGTCGCTGCTCGAGTAGTGCTCGATTTTGAGGCCTTTTCTGGCGAGTTCGTCGATGAGTTTTTGAGCGGATGTGGATTCGTGGAGTTCGATGAGCTTTGCGCGGCGGCGGTTGGCTGGATCGCTCTTTTCCTTTTTCGACTTCATGGGCACATCGGGGAAGGGGAATTCGCCTTCCACGGGCTCGGGAGCCTCATCGTAAAGATTCAAATCGCGGTTGCCTTCGTGGAACTCGCGGACTTGCGCTTCGCCTGGGAAGTAGCTGGCCCACTCGGTGTTGCCTTCGCGGACTTTGACCATGAAAGTCGGGAGCTTGCCGGTCGCGGGATCACGTTCGGCGAGGTATTCCTCAAAGTCGCCGCCGTGACGACGGATGGCATCACTGAATTTGGCAAAGCGCTCGAGGAGTTCGAGGATGTCTTTAAGCTGGGTCGAGTTGAAAACTTTGCCATCAGCGAGGTTTTTGATCTTCACTTCGTCAGCACCGATGCCGATGAGGATTTTGTTGAGCTGAGCATCGTCATCCACATATTCCTCGCGTTTTTTCCGCTTGATGAGGTAGAGCGGAGGCTGGGCGATATAGACTTTGCCTTGCTTGACGAGTTCCACCATGTGACGGCAGAAAAACGTGAGGAGAAGGGTACGAATGTGGGATCCGTCGACGTCGGCATCGGTCATGATGATGATCCGGCCGTAACGGAGTTTCTCAATATTGAAGCTACCTTCGCGGTCTTTCTCGGTGGCGGCAATGCCGATGCCGGTGCCAATCGCGGTGATGAGAGTTTGAACCTCGGTGTTTTGAAGAACCTTATCGAGACGGGCCTTCTCGACATTGATGATTTTACCCTTGATCGGAAGAATCGCTTGGAATCGGCGATCGCGACCTTGCTTGGCCGAGCCGCCGGCCGAGTCGCCTTCGACCACGTAGAGTTCTGTGAGATCGGGATCGCGCTCTGAGCAGTCGGCAAGTTTTCCGGGCAGTCCGCCGCCGGTGAGTGCGCCCTTGCGGACAGTTTCACGCGCTTTGCGAGCGGCTTCGCGAGCCCGTGCGGCCATGAGGCACTTCTCAATGATGCGTTTGCCTACATTCGGATTTTGGTCGAAGTGCAGCATTAAGCCTTCGTAGCTGATCGATCCTACGATGCCGTCCACCTCAGGCGAGATGAGCTTCACTTTGGTCTGGGATTCGAAGCGAGGATCGGGGTGCTTCACGCTCACAACGGCAGCGAGGCCTTCAAGCACATCGTTGCCGGTGATCGGGACGTCTTTGTCTTTCAGCAGGGAATTGTTTTTCGCGTATTGGTTGATCGCGCGGGTGAGGGATCCCCGGAAGCCGCTGCTGTGCGTGCCGCCGTCTGGATTCGGCACGGCATTCGTGTAGCAAAGGAGTTGCTCGTTGTAGGTGTCCGTGTAGTGAAGCCCGATCTCAACGATCACCTTGTCCCTCGTGCCCTTGATCATGATGGGCTTTGGGTGCACGAGAGTTTTGTTTTCTACCAAGCGGCTCACAAACTCTTCCACGCCGAGTGGGTGAACGATATGAATCGCCTTCACACTGTCCTGGCGCTCATCTAGGAACGTGAATGAGAGGGGAGCGTTGATGTAAGCCAGATCATTCAAGCGGGTGATGATGCGCTCGGCTTTGAACTCGATTGTTTCTTCGAAAATCTCCGTATCTGGGAGGAAGGTGATGAGTGTGCCGGTCTGCTTCGCGGATTTGACCTCGGCGATCACATGCAGGCTTTGCTTTGTTGCGCCACGCTCGAAGGACATGGCATGGATCTTACCATCGCGTGTCACTTCGACTTTGAACCACTCGGAAACCGCGTTGACGCACTTCGCGCCGACGCCGTGGGTTCCCCCTGAGTATTCGTAGTTGCCCTGTCCGTATTTTCCGCCGGAGTGCAAGCGTGTGAGAACGAGCTCCACGCCGGGTATGCCTTCTTCCTTGTTGATATCAACGGGAATGCCGCGTCCGTTATCGCGAATGGAAATCGAACCATCCGCATGAATGGTCACATCGATGTGGGTACAATGGCCTGCCAGAAATTCATCGACCGAGTTATCAAGAACCTCGCTGACGCAATGGTGGAGCGCACGTTCATCGGTGCCGCCGATATACATGCCGGGCTTTTTACGCACGGCCTCCAGTCCCTTGAGGGAACTCAAATCATCGGCTGTGTAACTGCTCGCCTTGAAATCCGGCGTAGGTTTAACGGCTTTCTTGGCTTCGTTGTTAGTGGCGTTTTTTTCGGGAATTTGTTCGTCTGGCATCTGATTCAGAATTTCGTCGCTGGGATCGGTGGACAATTCAATCTTCCATTTAAACGGGGATGCCGTCGCTGGGCAATGTTTTTCCGCAATTTTCTGGCTTTTCCACAGGATGTTGGGATGTGATAAAAAGCCAGCCACAAGATATTGGAAAAGCCCACACTAACTCTCAAGCCCCTGCAGGTCATCACAGAAGTCGTCTGGATTTTGCTCATTCTGGCCGTTGGACTAGCCGCATTCACCTGGAACCACGAAAGCGTCTTCTTTGGTGGGGAGGTGTATTTTACAGACGGAGATTGCTATGCTCGAATGACGCGGGTGCGGATGATTGAGTCTGAGGGACTGCACAGCATACGGTCGCATGCCTTTGAAAATTTCCCTGACGGCACGACGCCTCATACCACCATGCCGCTCGATGCTCTCATTGCGGGCTTGTCACAAATTCTGCGGCCATTTCTTTCAAATCACCTGTCGATGGCGGGGGCGTGGATTTCGCCATTGTTGGGCCTTGCGCTTCTTGCCTTCCTCTCGGCGTGGTCCTTTCGAATGAGGTTGCCCTACCGCCGCGCGATGCTGCTTCTGATCGCTGTTTCGCCGATTCTGGCGCATGGGTTTCAAATTGGTCGCCCCGACCACCAATCGCTTCTTCTTTTTTTGATAGCGGTAGCCATCGCGGCTGAGGTGTCCATCGCTTTACAGCGTGGGCGGGCTTGGGTATTTGTCTCTGCGAGCGCATGGGCTCTAGGTCTGTGGGTCTCGCTCTTTGAACCATTGATACTTCTCGTCTTGGTTCTGGGGACTCGCGGTGGGCTTCTTATATTCATGCCACGGTTGCGGTCCAATTTTCGAAAAGCCATCGGTCCAGTCGGACTTTTTTTTGCACTGCTCGCCGCCGCGTTTGTTATAGATGGTTGGCGGGCGGCGGCGTTTCATCCGGCCTTTGATCGTTGGGCGCAAAATATCGGTGAGCTTCTTTCGACGACCCCTAGCGTGCTTTTTGGTTGGTGCGGATGGTTGATTGTCTTTTTGCCGCTTTTGCTGGCTTGGCGGTTTCGTCGGGATCGCGAGATTGCGGGGTGGGTGTTATTCGTCCCGATTCTGGTCACGGCGGGATTGGCTTTGCATCACGCTCGGTGGGGTTACTTCGTTGCCCTTTTTTGCGCGATGGCGCTGCCGTGGGCCTTGAGCGCGCAGCGACGGTGCTGGGTGGCATGGATAGCTTTTGTGTTTTCGCTCTGGCCTATCGCAAGCGAGTGGGAACGCATTTTATATCCGACAGACGCTGTCTGGCGTGCTCGCGCGGAAAACCTCGCCGATGCCGTGGCGCTTCGCGATGCGGCTATTCGTCTGCGTGAGTTGCCACAGGGGGGAGTCATGGCCCCGTGGTGGTTCTGTGCAGCGATTGTCTGGTGGAGTGGTCAGCCATGTATTGGGGGGAGTTCACACCAAAGCCTGCCCGGCGTTGTGGATTCCTGCGAGTTCTACCTTTCCGAATCTCCAGAAAAAGCGGAGGCCATTCTTGCTAGCCACCAAATCCGATACATCTTCGCTTACGAGCCAGACCGAATGATCTCTAATTCCGCCCAAATCCTAGGTCGCCAACTCATCGCCACGCCTCTTGCTGAATCCCTTTTTCAGCAACCGAAAACAAACGTGCTTGGAATGGAAATGATCTACGCCAATCGGTATTTCAAAACATTTAGGGTGTTGTCCCAGTAAATGCTGCCTTCGCCGCCGATCCTCGCGATAGATCCCTATTGGTTGATGGATTTAACCCACTCCCCTGTGGCAGATAAATCTTGCCCTGCACCCGATAACGCGCCGCCAATCGTTCCGCAACCTGTTAAGGCCAAACTTGCCACTGCAAGTAAAAATAAGAGAAGATACTTCATTTGAGGTTAAGTTGTTTTTGGTTTCGTATTAATCGAGCTTATTCCAATCGGACCATAATAG
>Ga0209550_10007484_pt1 | contig 10106 bp, 9 predicted proteins | sample LauGreSuBDMM15SN_2_FD_187567 | JGI IMG/M metagenome (GOLD analysis project Ga0209550, IMG submission 187567) | Freshwater lake microbial communities from Lake Michigan, USA - Su13.BD.MM15.SN (SPAdes) (version 5) | ecosystem: Environmental > Aquatic > Freshwater > Lake | place: Lake Michigan, USA... | reverse complement strand
GGCGATCTTACAACATATGAATCGTATGTATTAGCAAATAAACTTATTGTAATGACAGAAAAAGAAAAATATAAAAAAGTTATGGAAGGGTTTTTATTAAAGCCAGGTGAAAAAAAATATATAGAATTTTGGCATGGTATGTTATCAAACAACCATTATACAAAAAAAGAACTTGACCATCTTAAAAAAGATCTTGATCATCTTCGTGATAAAGATGGTAGAAGTTTTGAAACAATAATTGAAAGTTTTATCAAAGATGAAATCTTATTAGAATTACAAGCAAATCAAGAAGATGAAAAAGGTAAATGTAAACCTCGTATTGACTTAATAAATATTTTAGCTCAATCAGTTATGGATAATACTAAAATAGCACAAAGATTAAGATTATTAGACAACAATGTCAATGTAAAACTGATAGATGATTTGCTATCACTGGTTAGTTTGATAATATTAGTGAATGCATCTGTAATTGACGCTTATCTTCTTGCACGTATATTTAAAAAATTTGATTTGAATTCAGAAAAACCAGAAAAAAGACGTAGTACAGATGAACCGGACGAAGCACACAATATAATTATATATGCAGGAAATAAGCATTGTACAACATACCGAAAATTTCTTAAAGACAATGGATTTAAATTATTAGCAGATATAGGAGATGCAGAAGAATTAGGAAATGCAGTATTAAAAGATAAAGAAATACCTAATAACTGTGTAAATATGAAAAGTAAAGACAAACAGAATCTGATGCCGTTTAAGGAGTGGTCAATGCAACCATTATTTTCTAAATGGCCTCCAGATGAAGATCCGAATCTTGGTATAAAAGATAATAAGAAAAGTTGGATAAGTTGGATAATGAGAAGTTTGGGATGTAATGTAATGTTTCGTTCTAACAATCTACATATAAAACATGGAAGACGTAATCCAAATAAAAGATATGGTGGCTCTGATGATGACTCTGATGGTGACATTTCTGATGATTACATTTCTGATAGCAACAAACAAAGAGTATTTAAAAAATACAAAAGGATTATTTCATAAAATCATCATAATCATCATCATCATCATCATAATCATCATCAATTTCTTCAAACCAATCAACTTTTTCATGATAATCAAAAAATGGTTGAGGAAAATTTCTCATATCTATACAATAATTATATCCTGTACGAGTTTCGGACTTTCTCCAATCTGGTCCAGCAAGAGCTATTACTTCAAAACCAACCTTTTGTAAAAAATTTCTGTACACATTTGAATGTAAATTTCCTGCATATATAATAATGTTACGAGGTTCTTCAGGCTCATCTGTAATTCTTTGTTTTTTTTCATCTATAGTGTCAATATCAAAAATTTTAAATACACGACCCAATAAATATACATCAATTAAATAACAATTTAAATATAATAAAAGGTCGAGAATTATATCTAAGAGATATCTAATACGATTATATGACACGTTGAGTGGATGATAATTGTCTTCATATTCTTCATATTCTTCATCGTCTTTACGACCTTCATAATATTTAATTAAACTTCCAAAATCGTATTTCCCTGAAATAACAAAATCGTTATTAAGTTTTTCAAATAATTCTTTTACACTTTCCATAAACTTAATAGACTTAATAATTTCTTTACTATCTTCAATAAGTTTATCAAAAAAAATCTTAATTTCTTCTCCAATAGCAATAGTTGATCTTCTCAATTCTTTTTCAAACAAATAATTTGCTTGAAAGTCTTTTTTTAGATATTCTATAAATTCTTCGGGCGAGTTCATTGTTGAAATATCGATAAACATTTGTAATACTTTATCATCATTAAACAAAACTGTTAAATTATCTAAATACACTTTTTTATTTGTAGTTTCGCTAAAATAATAATATTCAAGACAAAAGTAACTTATACTAATATAATTAAAATTATACATATTTCTAATATCAAAATAATGAACTCTACCTTTACGGCAGTCTAAAGAATTAATGTCGTCAAAACAATCTTTAAATTTATTTCTTGTTCGATTTAGATTTAATTCTGGATCGCTGCGTGATACATATGGCCATTTTTTTTTAAAAACCTCACCCGATTCAATATAAAAATCACAAAAAATATCTCCATTTTTATATAATTGTTCTATATAATCATCTATTTGAATTATTTGATCCTCTTCTGGACAATCATTTATTTTATCATGCGTTTCTCCAAAAATATATATTAACTTTTTATATTCAGCACTCCATTGTAAGGTAAGAGTATATGGACCACCAATAAAATTAGCAACTGGTTTTTGTGTTTTTGGGTCTGCTTCTGGGTTTTCTTGATTTTCATGACTAGAAATTAACTCTTTTAATACAGTCCTTTCAAGTGAATTACCTTTTCTAGCCATATTATCATCAGCACACTTATATAATGATTCTTTCAAATCACTATCCATATCTAATCTTGTAAGAATTGATGTATTATAATATTTTAGTAAAGCATTACAAATTTCTGGAGTGTATTTAGAATCACTGCTCATTTTATTATATAATTAAGAAAATTTATTATATTTCAGCATCAAAATCAAAATAATAAGCACCATAAAAGGGTGGAAAACTATTAATGACTTCAGAATCGTTTACAAATGTATTATTTGCACGTAACTTAACAAACGTAAAAAGTGGATTATTATCATTACTATTATTTTCTTGGATTACCATCTTGCAAATTTCAGATACGGTGGTTTCTTCTGAAACATCAAAGACAAATGGAAATGCACATCTGGAAGACTTTGTCCATCTTAAATAAACTTTCATTTTATAATAATGTTAATTTTTTTTAAAAGACTCAAATAGTTTAGAGTTTGTTTGGCTAATCAACTTTTTTTTAGAAACAAAAATCTAAAAAGGCAGAGGTGAAGGCTGCGGAGCAAAAATAAAAAGATAATCCAAAGGAAATTTTCTAAATTTTTGAAATTATTTAGAAAACAAAAGTAAAAAAAAAGATTTTTACTCCTGCTCCTTTTTAAAAAGTTCGGAGGAGGAAAAAATAAAGTTTTAAAAATTCAAAATCAGCTCTTATAAAAATCTCAACACACACAATTCTTGTGTTTGGTGAAATGGAAAGCAACATTTTATTTTTATACTATTACATCATAAAAATTGATAAAATATTCACACAAATTAGTTAAAATTAGACATTATTTCTATTTTATCTAAACAAATAGATATTTTATATAAATGGAATGTGAATACTGCAATCATGTGTTTAAAACATCATCTTCTTTAAAATTACATAAAAAGACAGCAAAATATTGTCTTGCTAAACAAAATATATCACCTGTTGAAGAATATATATGTACTTTTTGCAATATATCGTTTACATTAAAATCTTCATTACACAAACATTTAAGAATATGTAAAGCAAATACTCCTCTTGTTCGTGAACAACTACATTTACTTGATGAAAAATCTAATGAACTTTCTTCTCTCAAAACACAGTTAGATTTATTTATAATACGCGAGAAAGAAATTATTTCTAATTATGATAAGAAATTAAAAGAAAATAACATAAAAAATAATAAAAAGCTGTCAGATAAAGATAAGATTATCTATGAAAAAGATTTACTCATCTCTGAACAGAAAAATATTATAAAGGAATTGCAGACGGAGTATAAGAAACATATAGAGATGCAGAACAAAGATTTACAAGATCGAATGCAATCAATGGCTGAAAAGGCTATTGATAAACCTTCAACCTTAAATCAAAACACAATAAATCAGATAATAAACAATTTGTTGCCTATAACTACTGAACATCTGAATAATCAAGCTCAGTATTTAACTATTGATCACGTAAAGAATGGTGCTCTTGGTTATGCAAAGTATGCTCTAGAACATCCGTTAAAAGATAGGTTGGTGTGTACTGATACTTCTCGTAAGAAAGGAAAGTATAAGGACTCAGATGGAAACATTGTTTCTGATCCAGAGATGTCAAGTATAACAAAAAAGTTATTTTTAGCTATTAAGGATCGTAATTCCGAGTTAATAACTGAATATGCAAATGATTTAAAAGTTAAGCTGGACAGTTTTGGTTCTGATAATAATGAGATGACAAATGAAGAAACAGTTGAAATTACTGGAATGACAGACGATTTAATTGATCTTGTAACTTCTGTTTTTTCTCAAAAAAGACAATCTAATGAAATTTCAGATGGTTTAAAACCAGAGCTTTTTCATCAATTCGTAAAAGAGATATCGTCTGGTTCTTATCGGTCAAATTAAATTAGTGTAGAGAACAATAAATAAAGATCGTAATAGAAAGACATGGAAAAGAGACACATCTAGTTTGAACATTTTGATTTTTTAAAAAATCAAAATTTCTATTGTTTATTTATACAACTGCTCATAATGAGTCAGTAGTTTGCGTTATCTATTTGAACTCTTTATTTTTTTATCTTAATTTGGTATAAATTCCATAGAACGCCCAGACTGGTATATCGTTAAACTACCCAATGAAGTCAAACTGGCGAAAGTGACGTGATATAGACGGTTTAACTCTTTATGCTTTATTACTTGTGTTTTCAATGCATTGTGAGCGTCTATTACATTATTTATTTTTTCAAACAAAACTTATTAGTTTTGTTAAATCAGTGTTAAACTTGAGTTATTTTAAAAAAATTTTCTAAATCTGTTTTGTTTTTGATTGGATAAAGATATTTCTCAATTGCTGATTTCTCGCACCAATATCCTTGCTTTCCTTGTTTTTTAATTATTTTATTTTCTATCATTTCTAACAAATTATCTTTTTGAAACACCCAACAACGTACATGTTTAAAATCTACTAATACAAAAATAATTGCATCCCAATCATAATCATGATCTGGTTCAATATGTTGCCATTTACAATCAAAAGTGTTTGCCCAATATCTTGCTGATTTAATTTCAATCTTTTTATCACCAAATAAACCATCATGATGTGAGTTAATACGTTTTTGTAACCCAAAAATTTCTGAAACAATGTTTTCCATTAAAGAACCAAAAGACTTTGATTCATTTAAAACTAATTTCATTATTTCAGGAGTTGAATTATTTTTTTTATAAAAATCAATCTGCGAATCTTTTTTTTTATACAATTTAAATGATTTTGTATTTACAAAATCAATACCACCAGTAATTTTCACAAACTGTTTCATATTTGAATTTACATTTTTGTATTTTGTATTTTTTTCAATTTTAATTTTGTAAAGAGAAATGTTAACTTAAAATTGATTTTTTTCTTATTTTTTTAAATAAGAAATGATAAATGGTCTATTACATGTATTGGGAAGTTGGTGAACACACAACATTTCACGATTCTATTTCCGATACTATCTTAAAAGGAGTAAGATCTGGAATGCACACGATTCAATTTTTTATGGGAGATCCCAAAAATGCATGGCAAAGAGACAAAATTTCAGATCAAGATATTGAAAATTCAAGAAAAATCATTGATCGTTTTCCAATGAATGTTTTTACTCATTATTCATTATGTGCTAATTTGGCAGGTCAATCAAGCATTGGAGGATTAGCTTGGAATGGAAATCAATCAATTGATAGAAAATTAAGAAGTATGATGAAAGCATTAGAATATGAACTAGAAATTATTGCAAAATTATCTCAAAAAAGATCGGGTGTTGTAATTCATCCTGGTTCTTACCCAAATAGAAAAGAAGGTCATGAAGCGGTTGCAAAAACTTTGAACAGAATAAATTTTCCAATGAATTCGGTTCTACTTTTGGAAAATTGCGCAGGTGAAGGAAATAAATTATGTCGTACATTTGAAGAAATTAAAGGTGTCATGGATCTCGTAGACCCAGAAAAGAAAGCTAATATAAAAATTTGTGTTGACACAGCTCATATATGGGGTCAAGGTGATTATAATTTGCAAAAAGTTTCTGAAGTTGATAGAATGTTTGCAGATTTTGATAGGTTATTAGGAATTGATAATTTTTATTTATTACATCTAAATGATAGCAAAGTTCCTTTGGGATCAAAAAAAGATTTACACGCCTGTCTTGGAGACGGATGTATTTGGGAAAATAGTTTTGAAAGTCTTATACATCTATTAAATAAATGCAAAGAAAATAAGATTCCAATGGTATTAGAAACGCACGGTACTGATATGATTACTTTAGCTAATTTACAACCATGTGAGCACTAAAAAAATAAAAAATATTGGTTTAAGAAATTCTGATGTAATAAGAAAACTTATGAGTTCTGCTGATTTTAAATCCGAAATAAATGACAAGATTACCCGTGAAACTATTGAAAAATTAGGAAGTCGTGTAAGTATGACTGACTCAGACGAAGAAATGAATTTACAATTATTTTGTTATGTTCGTTGCGGGCCTGAGGATGAAAATATTGTTAAGCAGTGTCGTGGTATTGTTTTTAACAATGAAAATATTGTAATGCAAGCGTTTCCTTATACAAATGAATTATCACATACTGCCGTGGATGAAATTGAAAAAAATATTGGCCCTAATTTTGAAAATTGCACTGTTTTTGATTCATACGAAGGAACTCTTATTCGTGTTTTCAACTTTTCAGGAAAATGGTTTACTTCTACACATAGAAAACTAAATGCTTTTAGAAGCAAGTGGTCTTCAAAAGAATCGTTTGGAACAAGTTTTAAACGAGCTCTTGAATTTGAAGTAGAAAATAATCCAGATCTTAAATCAGCTCTTCCAGAAAACGAAGAGTGTTTGATTGAGCGTTTTCAATCTATTCTAGATCCAAATAAGCAATATATGTTTTTAGTCCTTCATAATGAAGAAAATCGCATCGTTTGTGATGCTCCTGAAAATCCGACTCTTTTCCATGTTGGAACCTTTGTAAATAATCAATTAGTAATGAATGAGGATATTTATATTCCACGACCAAAACAACATAATTTTACATCTTTGAAAAATTTGGTAAATTATGTTAATAATATTAATGTTAAAAATATTCAAGGAGTTATTATTTTTGCTCCTGACAATAAACAATATAAAATTCTGCACTCAGAATACTTAAATCTTTTCCAAGCCAGAGGTAATGAACCGAGTATTAAATATAGATATCTTCAAGTTAGGATGAATAGGTCATTGTGTGATATTCTTTATTATCTTTATCCTAATATGACTTCTCAGTTTGAAGAGTATGAAAATACAATTTACAAAATTGCTCAAATAATTTACACTTGTTATGTAAATCGATATATTAAGAAACAATGGGTAACTGTTGAAGTTGAAGAATTCAATGTTATGCGTAAATGCCATTCGTTGTACGAAGCAGATCGTAAAAATCGTATTACACTAAACAAAGTAAACGAAATTTTGAACCAACAAACTCCTACAAATTTGAACAAAATGATTAGACGTTTTCAAAATGAAAAGAAGATCAATAATAATCAAAACGTTCCCAATACTTTTGTTCCCAATACTTTTGTTCCAAATACTTTTGTTCCCAAAACTTTTGTTCCAAAGAATTCTAATAAACAAAAGCGTTTTCTTTCAAAAGAACAGTAAATATGGAAAAATTAATTTGAAATTTATAATTTGAAATCTATAATTAAAATAAATTATAGATTAAATGACTGTAACTGTTTTGTGTATTGGCGATCCTCATATTCAAGTGTCAAATATAATAGAAACAGATCTTTTGATTAAAAATTTAATTAATTTGGCTAAAGAAAAGCAACCTGACTTAATAATCGTTTTAGGAGATGTTCTTCATACACATGAACGTTTACATACAATTGCTTTAAATAAAGCGTACGAAATGATTGATAAGTTGCGTCTTATTGCAAAAACGTATGTTCTTGTTGGAAATCACGATATGATAAATAATCAAGTATTTTTGAATGAAAATCACTGGCTTTCAGGTATGAAAGAATGGTCTAATACTGTTATTGTAGATAAAGTACTATTTGAAACAATTAAAGAAGAAAAATTTGTTTTTATTCCGTATGTTCCAGCTGGAAGGTTTCAAGAAGCTTTAAATACTATAGATGATGAATGGAAAGATGCTAGTTGTATTTTTGCACATCAAGAATTTGCTGGTTGTAAAATGGGAGCTATTATTTCTGTAGAAGGAGATAAATGGCCCATTTCATATCCTCATATTGTTTCTGGACACATTCATTCTAGACAAATTCCCCAAGAAAATATTTATTACACTGGCTCGGCAATGCAACATGCATTTGGAGAAAGCGAAAAAAATATTATTGCTTTTTTAACATTTAAAGATGCTAAATACGATCGTGAAGAAATTGATTTACAACTTCCACGAAAAAAAATAGTATATATGGATGTTGAAGATTTGGATACTTACAACGTTCCAGAGTCAGAAGACACTCTTAAAGTAACTGTATCTGGTAATTACGATCAATTTAAAGCATTAAAGAAGACTAAAAAATATAAAAATTTATTAGATAAAGGAGTTAAAGTAATTTTTAAACCTAAGAAAATAAAAAAAGAAGGAGAAGAAAATAAAAACGATGATGAAAATACAACATCTGGTGTTTCAAATTTTCAAACAATTTTAGGATCAATTATTAATAATCAAAAAGATCCATATCTTGTAAAAGCGTATGAATTAATTGTAAATGGAAAAAATATAAAAATTGATGATGTTATGTTTTTATGATTTATTTTTGTATAGTTGTAATATAAAATGAGATACAATAATAATGTGCAACAAGTCACACCGATTGATTTTTTGTCTGATCTTGAAGATTTAGAATCCGGAAATCATATGAAAAATCAACCATCACAAAATCCTCATATGGATAATAAATATAAAAAGTATATTCGAAATGAAAATCATAAAATTTCTAATCATGCTGGAATGAATGGATCTCCACCTCCACCACCAACTCAACCTTATTATAATATTCAGTCTTATACTCCAGAAAATTATGGAATTCAAAATAATCAAGAAAAAGGAATTAAAACATTTAATATGCCAATTAATAGTCCAAGTTGTTTAGATGTTGCAGAACACATTGCAAACTGTCCAATTTGTTCAAAATTTTACAATACTGATAAAACAATTTATATTATCTCAATTGTTATACTTGCTATTATATGTCTTCTTTTGCTTAAAAAAATTGTAGATATTTAAAAATTGCCTTAAAGATACATAAATAAATAAAAAATGGATGACAAAAACATTATTGAATCTTCTATCCTAAAAGCACCATCTATTTATTATGATACTTTGGTACTTTCAGGAGAATCATCAAGAGCGTTTATAACTCTTGGAGCGATTCAGTATGCATATGATAATTATTTGTTAAAAAATTTAGTTAACTATGTAGGAACTTCATCAGGATCTATTATTTGTTATTTACTTGCAATTGGTTATACACCTATTGAAATTATAGTTTATATATGCACTAACCAACTTATGGAAAAAATGCAGCAATTTAATATTGTCGCAATGATCCAAGGTAGAGGAGCAACGTCTTTTGCTAATATACAAGAAGAATTAGAAAAAATGAGTATATCTAAGTTAGGATATCTTCCAACATTGAATGATTTAAAAGAAAAAATGAATAAAAATCTTGTATGTGTTACCCATAATTTGACTGAAAATCGTACAGAATATTTATCTTGGGAGACTTATCCTCACTTACCTTGTCTTACAGCTCTACGTATGTCTTCTAATTTACCTCTTATTTTTGAAAACTATAGATACGGAAATTGTTTATACGTAGATGGAGGCATTTCAGATAATTTTGCTATTGATATAGGTGAAAAAATTGGAGAAAAAATACTTGGAATTATTCTTAATTCTAAATGTGATAGTTTTAGCAACGATACAGACGTTAATACATTAGAATTTATTTACAAACTTATATATGTTCCGGTTATTCAAGCAATAAATCATAAAATTCGTATTGCATCTGATTCAAGCAAATGTAAAATTATAAATATACAAAATATAAATACAGAATTAAAATTTTTTCAATTTAACGTTATTTCTTCTGCAAAGTTAAATATGTTTTCTAATGGTTATGAACAAATGAAAGAACATATAGAGTAATTATAAAAGGTTTCTTTTATAATTTATCAAGAGTAAGAGTGCTTAAAAATGCAAACTTTTATT
>Ga0209550_10007482_pt1 | contig 10109 bp, 11 predicted proteins | sample LauGreSuBDMM15SN_2_FD_187567 | JGI IMG/M metagenome (GOLD analysis project Ga0209550, IMG submission 187567) | Freshwater lake microbial communities from Lake Michigan, USA - Su13.BD.MM15.SN (SPAdes) (version 5) | ecosystem: Environmental > Aquatic > Freshwater > Lake | place: Lake Michigan... | reverse complement strand
GCCTCTAATCGCTTCTCCAGTGCCTCCCTCATCAGGTACGTCGAGGAGTTTGAGGAGCAGAGCATCAATCCTGCGAGTCCGGACGCCGACTTCGCCCTCGCGCACGTGAGTGGTGAGCGTCGAGTGGGTCCGCCCTTCATGTACCAAAGCGCCTTGAGCGCCTTCGGCCTGAGCGAGACGGACGCCGCCGCGCGCGCGCCGCGCTACACCAGCGACGCGAAAGCATGAGAGAGCTCGAACGACAAGCAGAAACCAGCGCACGAGCAGAACCACTAAGGTATTCGACTTTATCCATTTATAGGCGCAGCTCGTACGCCACGCGCACCCGACCGACCGCGGACGAGGGTGTTGAGGCTTTACAGTCCTGGTTGATCTCTCAGGCCATGTGCTCGAGTCTGATTCGGTGATCTTGTATGTCTTCGGTCGCTCTGTGGTGTCGGAGCGCGGAGCCGGGCGCGGATTGCTTTGGGGGCGGGGGCGGGTCGACCGGCGACGCGCTCCGAGCTGAGCGCGGCGGCCGGCGGGGCCGGGGAAAACACGCTGGAAAACGCTGGAAAACCGGGACAGGGAAAACGCTGGGAAAACTACGTCCGGTCGCAAACCGATAATCGAATATAGATGATAGTCACTTAACGCCATAGTCATAATTTACGTAGTGTATAGTCGACGCGCTGGCGTGCGCGAAGGCGCGCGAGCCGCCTGCTCACACACATCGCACACGTGCACACGTCGCGCGCGACAAAATCGGCGGATAGCCGGCAAGCAGCATAGGACGATCGCATGGACGATCGCGGGACCGGGGGTGTACCTGTCTGCGGATTTTTGGCGTAACCCGTCAAGCCCACACGGCAGAACGTAGTCGGAAAGAGAGCGTGGCCGCACGGCAGACCGGCCGTGGGCGGTGCGGGCGTGCGGCGCTGAGGCAAGCGTGCCGCGTGGAAGCATCTCTTCAGCTCATTTCCTGACCTTCATGTAGCCGAGGACATAGTTGGCAGCGAACTTCTCAGGCGTGTCGCACATCAGAGGCTTTTTGAGCGCCTCTGCAGGGTCATCACCCATTGCTGCAAAAGTGGCCACGATGTCGCCGTTGTTCTGGCAGTAGGTGGTGAGGGCCCACCTCAAGATGTCGTGGTCAGGCTTGTTGCCCATTCGGCTAGCTCTCTCGAGAGCCGCTCTAAACATCTCATCCGTGACCGGAATGCCTCCTCCGCTGCCCACTCCTGAGGATGGTACCTCGACAGTGATCTCGTCTCCTGGGCGGCAACCGTCAGGCACGGCAATGTTGAACGTCTGGCCGTCAAACTCGACGGTGAATTCATCGCCAGGGTAGCAGCCTCTTGGGACGACAACGCTGACTGAATTGCTCTGTGCGGGCGGCACGTCGACCGTCAGATTGACTGCATCGCCCGGTCGGCAGCCTGCGGGACAAATCACTGAGAGCACCATGCCCTCGTACTCGAGCGTAAATTCATCGCCGCCGTATACGCCATCAGGTACAGTGACGGTGACTTCGGTCATATAGTCACAAGCGGGCGAAGCCGATGGAGCTGCGAACACGCAAGGGCCGATGGATTACATGAGGAGGCAGAGAGGAGGCCGTCCAGAGCAAGTTTCATAACTTCAAACTTGTTTACCGGTACATGTACAGTAAAAGATGCAGGATAGTCAGAAAAGGCGCGCCTTTGACTTGTTTCATGGGGAGCTCCCAGCCCCTTGCTTGACTTGACTTGACTTGACTTGACCCGACCTGTGGTCGTGGCGGAGACGATTCGCGCGAGTGTGAGGCCTAGGCCGTGTGATCCCGAAACTGTACCCCGGCGTCGACGATGACCGAGGCTGCTCGATTGTCGCGGAAAGCCATGAAGCGCGCGATTCAAAACGGGGCTTCTACGGGAAACGCCGAGACCGATGCAACGGTCCAAAAGTGGAAGCTGCAGGGTAAGCTGATGCGTGCGGTGCCTTTTGCAAAGGGCAAGAGAAAGGCCTTAAAAGGCGCAGGCGATTGGCCACAAGGCAAGCAGTGCGACTCGTACATCGATCACAGCGCTGGCTCGCCTATGAGCAGCGCTGCCATGATCAGGTGGGCGAGTTCCAACAGCAGCCTGCTCGCCTATCTCTACCCGCAGAAGAAGCCGGAGACCGTGGAAGAGGGTTGGCAGGCCCTCTTGCCGGGCTGCCGCGTCGTGCCGTCGGGCTGCTGGTGCTTCCACGTAGCCGGCTCAATGGTAAAGGCCGATAATCCCCGTGGCGCGGAGAGGTGCGTGCCCAAGGACACGTTGATGAACTGCATGGACCCGGCGGCTGGCGCGTTCCACATGATGTCAAGACGGAACTGCTCCTGCTTCGCGCAGCGGCCGGCTGCGCCGCCTTGCCTTTTTGGTGACATGCGCCCCGCCAAGCTGCTGGCCATCATCTCAGCGTGTCGCGCCGCCGGCGTAACACACATCATAGAGCAGGGCCGGTACGGCGGCTTGTCCGCGTACATTTACGCGCTGCATGGCTTCAAGGTGACTTCCGTCGAGCTACTTCCGCTCGTCGAGGTGAGCGCGGCCATGCGCACCCTCGCACCCCAGTTGACGATGGTCGACGCGGACGGCCGCGCCTCGGTCATCGAGCTCGTGAACGCCGCGCCCAAGGACGAGAAGCTTGCCGTCATCTTCGACGGCGAGAAGCGTCACACTGCTTACGAGACGTACTTGTCCGTCAAGCAGCGCGTCAGCCTCGCCGCCTTTGACGATTCCAATCTGGACTCGGGCGACTTCCCGAAGATGCTCCAGACGCGCGGCGAGGCCGCCTGGCACACATGGGACTGCGCCTTCATGCGCGAGCACAACGACTCGCATCCACTCCGTTTCCTTGAGAAGGAACTCATCGCGGCCGGGAAGCAACTGCTTGACAAGGAGCTCAGCACGGGTGGGCCCGGCAACGCTGTACAGAAGCTTCGCCGCCAAAAGCAGATTGACGAGCACGGCCGGCTGATGTTTCACGGTGGCATGGTACGAAGACAGGCCAGGAACCCGTGCGACCTCTAATGAGCGACTTCACCCAACCTCGTCCCTGTTTCGACTGGCTCCTCGTTTCGTTACTGACCGCTCGCCGGCTTGATTCCTGTCTTGGCAGGAGGACCTCTCGCGTTTCCACACGACGCTTGTGCGAGGCGGGGGCGCATGGCTCGCTTGAGACCCACATCTTGGTTCGAGGTGCTCGCTTGCCGAACCCACAGGCATGCGCAGCTCGGGTACCTTCTTTGTTCTTGCTGATCATACTACCATTCCACGGCTACAGCTGTATGCGCAAGGCCAACTCAACACGGGCGGGGTGGGGTGTTGGGGTACCTGCGGACTGCTAGCGCGGTCGTCAGCGACGGTGCCGTGCTGCGCGACCGTGCTGACTCGGTCGCTGAGCGTACGTGAGGAATCGACACACGTTAACGCACACGTGTCGACACGTGTTGCTCAGGGCGAGTCGACCGATTGACCCTTCCTTTTGAGTGTGGTATGCTACACGCAGCCCGTGCACTCTAGTTGTTTTTCCATGGTCGGAGTCGACCCGGCTCGCTCACAGCTGGCGTGCGGGTTGTACTCTTTCATGTCCTCTTTGCTGATTCGTGGCTCTCTCTATTCTCGCACTCACGGCGCCGTCTGCGGGCGCTTGGCCGCTTCGCTCGCGGCGAAAGCGGCAAAGGCAGCGGAGCCCGCGCTGCCGTTCGGTCCTAGCGGCAGCTTGATGGCCGCCGTTTTTGGGCCCGGCTTGCCGTATCGCCTCTGCTCGTATTGGGTGCGCCATCTCTCAGTGATGTCGCGCTGGATATGCGCCGACTGGGGCCGGCGCGCGTAGCCGAAGGCCTCGAGCTCGGACTTGTTCTTGGCCTTCGCGGGCGCGGGCGAAGCGGGTGAAATGATGCCGCCTGGCCAGCAGAGGTAGAGAGCTCCATCCTTGGAGCCGACGCCCACGACAGTTGCCTCGACGCCTAGCGGGGTGGCGATGATGTCGCGCACCTGGACCGAAAAGGGAGCGAGCGCCTCCGGCGTCTCGAGAAACGCTGGAGCTTTGCCCTTGCCCTTCTTACCCATGTCCAGCACCAGGGCCGAAAGCGATGTTGGCGATGTTGAGCGCTCGGGGCGGACAAAGCAGTCCTTGAAACGACAAAATTGAGCTGCGAAAGTGAAGCCGAGATTTAAATCGAGATTACCCACCACTCAGGATTTGAGGCTCCAGGCACTTCCTTCCTTACGCACCTGAAACTTCACAGCACCATTCACGGTTGCCGTCGCAAAAATGGAAGACCCCTTCGACCAGGTCCGCGCGGGCGTGGAGAGCACGTTAAAGAAGGCCGAGCGCCAGCGCATAAAATGGGCCGAGGCGCGCCGGCAAAAGCCCGTGCGCCACGACGAGTGCAAGAAGCTACTGATTGAGTTGCTTTCATCGCTCGAACTCCTCGAGACCGACCTTGAAGACCTGGATAGTGCTGTCTGCGCCGTCGAGAAGGCGCGCTCGCGCTTTCCTCACCTCAACGATGCCGATGTCGAGTCGCGTCGCACGTTCGTGCGCAACAACAAGCGTGCGACTGCGTCCATCCGCGATGAAGTCTCAACTCACACGACAAATGCCAGAAAGGGGACCAAAGCTCGGGCTAGCCTGCAAGAGCGTGAGGGCCTGCTGGCCTCGCCATCACCATTGGCTACGGTGAGGTCCGCTGCTTCAGCTGCATCCGCTGCGAGCGACAGCAGTGCTACTGCGACGCCGCCAGTGGCGGGGCTCGCGCCAGCGCTTGACGTGGACGTTCGGCATACGGCACGGATTGATGCGGAGCTCGGCCAGCATGCGATGCTGCAACAGGTCCAGATTGAGCAGCAGGACGACGCGTTGGAGGATCTCTCGGGCGCTGTCAGGCGGCTCAAAAGTATGGGGCTGGAGATCAACGACGAGCTCTCCTCACAGCACCGCATGCTCAACGAGCTGGGCAATAACCTCGACCTCGCCACGAATACGATGGACTCGCTCAAGGGCAAGATGCAGACTATGATGAAGAGCAAAGACCGAGGCAAGTTTTGTGCCATCTTTGCGCTCACCATCGTCTTCTTTGGGCTCTTGATGCTTGTAATGTCGTAGCACAGCGTAGGTATGTCGTCCTGCTGGTCGCGACAACCGGCGCCGCCCGGGCGGCCGGGGCGCCGGGGGGCCCGCGTGTATATACTTATACGGTAGGACGCGGGGTGGGCGAGCTAGGGCGAGCCGGGCCGCGTGCGCGCGTGGCCGGGTGCGAGCGCGCTGACCGCTGTCCACCGCATACTTACGCAGTAACTACTAGACCCGAGCGCACAAGATTAATTAACCGCACCATCGATTCCTGAAGCGTGAAGGTGAGCCTGAGCGGTGAACGGCCCCCGGGGGAGGCCTCGGGGGCCGCGCACCGCGCAGGGCCCGAGAGCGCGGGACCGCACCGCGCGGCCCGGCACACGGTCCGCGCGACTTTAGCACTTTTACGCGACTCCGATCCCCGCCGTTGGTTCAACTAATACATTCAAAGTTGAGTTTGAGTAGACAAGGATGGCCAACAAGAGCTAGGGCGCAGCGGCGAGCTGGCATCCTGGGCCCAACACGTCGACAGGACGTGTGCGCGCCGTTCGCGAGAGCGGCGAACATTAAGGGATACTGTACGCGACTACAAGCACCGTATAGTCGAATAGGCTGGCAGTCACCTCCTCGATACCTTCGAACAGTGTGCGTGCAGCTCATACAAGAACCGATGATCTTGCCCCATGGGTCTGGAGGCCGTTCTGATGATATTTGATCGCGGTGCGCAAAGGAGCGGCGACAAAGAAGACGCAACTCAGCAAGAAGAGATGGTTGATCCCGACCTCCCGAGGCAGCCCAGAATCCTGATCAAGCGCAGCCGGATGAAGAAGGACCACAGCGAGCTGGCTGAGTCCTTCGAAGTCGCCACTTCGTCGTTCGAAATCGAGTTTTAGGGCACCCCAGCCAAAGAGAACGGCGCCAATGCCCACGCTGGTTTCGGAGGCGAGAGCGGCTCGAACACTCTCCCGAATTTTGGTATTCCGCAGAAGCCGAATCATCTTCCAGGCTTGCGACACAACGATGCAGAGCGAGCCATTGATGAAGCCTTCAATGCCCATGCGGTCCCACGGGTATCCTAGCTCCTCAACGGCAGGTTCGAACCCGATCGAGCCGAAGAAGTAGAGAAAGTCGCCGAGCACGGAGATGCCCTGGTTGACTCGCATCGAAATCTCTTCGGGCGACACAGCCAGAAGATACAGGCCGTCGAAGTAGACGTAGCCGGCGCAGCCTAATAGATAACATGTAGCGCCCACCAAATCTTCTAACTCCCAATCAGAATAGTAGGTTGTTGTGCCCAGGACGAAGAGCCACCCACACACGGTGTACGCAAGATTTTCGATCGAGTAGCCACAGTACAAGGAGTATGTGGGCCCGATCGTAAAAAAGAGACAGCCGATCAGCCAGATGTGGTTGATGGTCGTAGGGCGTATACTCGGCTCCCAGTGGATACCCTCTTCCTCTGCCTCTTCCTCTGCACGTTCCGAGGCGTCATACAGATTGCAACCGTAATAAAACAGCGCGGCGCCAATGAAAAAGAACGATTCCATGAGGAAAGCAGTCAGCTCCACGATGCCACCTTCCGAAGCTTTCAGAATTCGATAGACCTTCCACATCTGCGACACAGTCACCGCCATTGATCCAAGTTGCCAGCACACGTTGCCGAATCTATCGAAGGGGTCGTCCATCCGGTCCAGGGCTGAAATGGCGCAGACGGAGCCCAGCAAAAGGGATATAAAACCGAACGCGGAAAGAAGAAAAGGGTTTACCGACACTCCGGCCGCCTTATAGGCCCATATCTGCGAAAGGTCGACGCCAAGTAGGCCGCTGAAGCCAATTGAGTACGCCCATGCACCGACTAAGGGCCCTGTTGACCAGCCGTGTAGGTAATAGATGGCCGTGCCCAGGATCAAAAAGAAGCCAGACAGGCATGCCAGCGTAGTCCGCCCGCTGGGCGTATTGATGAGTGTGGTGATCACCATGAGTGGCCCCAAACCGATGGCAAGCAGGTGAGCCGGATGCCGTGGGTTCATGTTGCGGTTGATGTACCACACGCGCAACTCAAAGTAGAGGTGGCGGAGCGAATCGTTGCAAACTGGATTGGTAGTGGTGGCGGCGTCGGTGATCTTAGAGATTTTTTGAGGCGTCGGCTGGTTGTGCGAAGGCCCCGCAGCACCCCCCTGCAGCCTCCCGTGCAGGAGTTCCCCGCCTGGGATTCCTGCAAGACGGTGATGGCAAGACGAGGCCTTGTTCTGGGAGTTTTGACGTTTGACTAAATCGCAGATTATGGACTAATTAAGGGGAGCACGTACACCATGGTACACCACGGTACACCACAGGGGCACAGCGCAGAAGATGCCTCTCGTGGGGGAATGCGAGAGAGAGGCTACACGTTCGTATGGGGCGGCAGTACGTTTCGCAGTTCTGGAGTGCAGTCCGCATATCGTTCTGCGCCAAGGCGTCGTGCCGAATGCGTGATGACATTCCTGGGAGGCGGCCAGCCATTTGCGGCCTTGCACTCGCTCATTGGGGTGCCGAGAGCGACATCAAGTAAGTGAAGAAGTGGCACGGCTTCTGGTGAAGCTGCTCGTGGGCCTTTTGAAGGTCGAAGCACATGGCCGCGTATTGGGCGACGGTGACGTTGGTGTTGTAAGAGAGGAGCTGGAGAAAGTCTGCTTCCCAGCGCGAGATCTGCGACACCTGCACGTTCGAGATCCGTAGCGCCTTGACGAAATCCTCATTCCACACCGGCTCGTCGAACGAGAGCTTAGCGGCGATGACGAAGGCGGCGAGGAGGCACGGTTGCCAATTGGTCAGGGAGAGAGAGAAGCGCGACGAGCCCTCGATCGCACGCATCACGTAGATCAGAGCGGCGACGATGCACGAGTTTGGTAGCTCGAGATGCTTCACGATCGTGTGAATGTATGATTGCAGCATCGCAGAGATACCGGGCGGCGGCACAATCGTCGAGGTGGAGTTGGTGCTGCCAGCAGCGTCGGGCACCTCGCCGCTCGGCCGCCTAGACCCGCTAGATTTGACGGGGCTGCCGGCTCTGCTGCTACTGCTAAATGCTGCAGCGGGGGCGTTTTCCTCGGGGATGCTTTGCGACGCCCGGTTCTCGCGCATGGCGGCGAGCATGCCCTCCTTGCCAAGCACCTGCTCGAGCAACTTGCACGCGACAGCTTCGATGACGGTCTGGCACGAGCCCGCGAGAGCCAGCTTCGTGGACTGCTGCTCGCGCTGGCGCAATTCGCTCAGCGTGGATGCCGATGTGTTGCGTCTCATTCCCGAGGCGCTCGGGGATGAGTCCTTTTCGGAGTCAGCGGCCGATGATAAAGCGGCGGCAGCGGTGAGGTTCCGCCGCATCCCTCCAGGCGAAGAGACAGGTACCTCGAACTTCTGTTTGATCGGTGGTAGCTGCGAAACCAGCGCACCAATCGCAGCTGCAATCGGCGTCTCGTCGCCAGTCGCTGTACCTTCAGGTGAATCAGACAGTTGCTGCTCGTTAGAGGGTTTTCCTGCGAGAGCGAGGCACACGTGCGCACAACTGTCAGCCATGAGCCTAAGGATGGCTTGTTATTCCAGCCCACTCCCACCCGCCTTCAGGCCGAGCGTACGTTCGCGGTCCCACGTGGTGTTGAGCAAGGCTCGAAGCCCATCTCCCATGGCCTTAATTTTTCCGTGACGTGCAGCGTTGACTGACGAAGAGATGCACACTCATTGCCGAACCTTAACACGTTGCCGAAACGCCGTCGTTCCGTCAAATTCGGCAAAAATTTGCGAGCGGAATTTTGTATGAAGAGGATTCCTCTCGCCTGGTTCGTCATCGGTGAACGCAGATTTTCACGCACTTCCGACTGCTGTTTGTGTCCCTCCAGCTGAGACCGCTCTGACGGCTCGGGTTCCACGCGCTCGATCGCTCGAGCGCGCCGAGGGCGAGGGCCGCAGGGGCAGGGCCCCCCACGCAGGACAGGTGTCATAACACACGTCACTCGAGAGTCGAGACCACGAAAATGCCACGAACCCCACGAAAATCCCTCCTAAAAATGCACCTGGATCAATCTCTTCTTTTCGAACTCCTCGAGCGCGTCGTGGACAACCTCGAAGCCGTCGCGCGTCTGCACGTTGTTGCTCATCTGAATCAAGCGGACGTGATCGACGTGCCCAGCCTCGATGGCCTCGGCCAGAGCGAGGCACCCATCATCGCCAATCTGGTTGTCGTTCAAGTGCACGCACTGCAGCTTCGGAAATCCGGCGCCCTCGACGGCGCTCGCATTCACCTTGGGTTCGGCGAGTGCCTCGCACAGTGCTTTCAGACCAACGTCGCCGAGCTGGTTGCCGCGCAAGTACGCCGACTGCAGGTTGCGCATGTTGCCCGCCTTGGCAGCAGCCGCCAATGCCCAAGCGCCCGCCGCCGTCAAGCCGCATTCCATGAGCTCAACGGTCTGCAGCAGGGGAATGTGGCTGGCCACGGCACACAACGCGGCAAAGCCCTCGTCGAGGATGGGGTTCCTATGAAGGTTCAGTGACCTGAGCGCTGGCAGCGCGCTCTGTGAGATTGCACTAGCGATCGTGCACATACCTCGCGGAGAGATGCTGTTGATGCCGAGCACCAGATCAGTGAGGTGCTTCACGTCACCTCGCCGCATCGCGTATGCCAGCACCTCGGCGCACTCGTCGTTGAGCTCCTTGCCCTGCAGCCACAGCGTCGTGACTTGTGGACAGCTGTGCGGCGGCTTCGGTGGTTTGGCGAGCAGCGCTTCCACATACTGTGTCGCCATGTGCGGTTCAGCGTTTAGATCAAGCTCCTCCGCCATGGGAGGTGGGAGCATCTTGCGGTTCACACGCCCTTGCACCCCTGCCCTGGCCCTTCAACTTACCCGGTAAAAAGACACCGGGGGGAGCCGGGACACACACGAGACACACGGAACACCCGCACAAAGGCACACAGACCACACAGACGAACCTCACAACCATCGAAACCCACCAACAACACACACCCCGCACGTCAGCGCGACGACCGAAGCCGCGGC
>Ga0209550_10007477_pt1 | contig 10113 bp, 4 predicted proteins | sample LauGreSuBDMM15SN_2_FD_187567 | JGI IMG/M metagenome (GOLD analysis project Ga0209550, IMG submission 187567) | Freshwater lake microbial communities from Lake Michigan, USA - Su13.BD.MM15.SN (SPAdes) (version 5) | ecosystem: Environmental > Aquatic > Freshwater > Lake | place: Lake Michigan, USA... | reverse complement strand
CCCCCCCATCCCCCCCATGCCTGGAGGCATGCCGGGAGGCACCGTGGGCTGGGCGTCGTAATCGCGTCGTAATCCGGGGCCCGTGGGCTGGGCGTCGTAATCGCGTCGTAATCCGGGGCCCGAGGGCTGGGCGTCGTAATCGCGTCGTAATCCGGCGCCCGCGGGGCGCGGCGGCGGCTCCTTGTAGTTGGCCTTGAAGTACTTGAGAGCGTCCTCGACACTCGAGAAGAGCTTGGTGCGGTAGAGGAAGCCGGCGGGACTCACTTTGACGAACTCCCGGATGACCTTCTGCTTGGGCAGGTAGGAGAGCTGGTAGTGATCGGCCGCTTTGGGGTTGGGCGAGAGCCGGTACGGGATCGTCTGCGGCGCGCCGCTCTTCTCCGCCTTGAGCATCCTCTCGAGCACGTCGGCGCCCTTCTCATCCACAAACTTGCGGTGCCCTTCGAGCTCGCGCACATTCTCAACGAGCGGCTCGATGTATCTCGCGATGATCTCGTCCAGATCGTCGAAGCGCTCGCCAGGCTGCTTCTTCGACTCGTCCCGGCCGAGGAAGAGGCTCGCACCCAGCTCCGCCGCAGAGGGCTTGTCCTCCTCAGCAATGTCAACGTGCAGCAGCGGCCCAGTCGCGCTCAGCTTGATCGACGCGGTCAGGTGCGCCGTCCCCTTGGACGACGGGCGGAAGTACACCTCGCCCACGGGTGCGACCTTCAGAAGCTCGGCTACTTGGTCGTGCGTGCCCTGCTTGAAGAGGGGATGGGCGATGCGCCGGCGCACGTACTGGGGCGTGCGCGCCCTCTCCTGCCGCTTCTTCTCCTCGGCGGCATGACGCTCCTGCTCGGCGAGAGTCTGGTGGAGGGCGGAGCTCAGGTCCTGGCCGCGGCACGCGCCGTCGACCTGAAAGGTGTCGCGATGCACGGCGAGGACCTTGACGGAGATGATCTGCCCCTCCTTGATGGAGAGCTGTGGCCGGGAGTGTGCGTCCGTCGGGACGCGCGTGAACTGGTCCGAGATCTTGTCCTCGTCGATCATCAAGCTCAGGCCACACTGCAGCTGGCAATGGAGCTTGCCACTCGAGTGCTGCTCCTGGAACTGGCGGCCCGCCTCGTAGCGCGTCACGGTCGCGCTTGTGAGGAGCTCCGGCCGAAGGGTTTCGTCAGTCTCGCCCGTGAGGAGCTCGAAGAGCTTCTTCGTATCGACTGGGCCACGGCCCTCAACGGCGCCGCGCATGTCGCGGAAGGGGTGCGCAAGCTCACTTCGGATGTCGGTGAGTGTCTCGACGCCGGTACGTGCGCCCTCGGACTCCTTCAGATGCTGCGCAAACTCGTCCAGCTCGAGAGAATCCAAGCAAAGCGACTCTTGGCCCGTCTGCTCGTCAATACGGTACGCCTCGCGCCCCATCGCACGGTCGACCGCCTCATTCATCGTCTGTGGGTTCTCCTCGGGCTCCTCGTTCTCGTCGTAGATGCCGTCAAAGCAGATGCGCTTCGCGTGCTCGTACTCCTCTGGGTGGATGCGGCAGCCTTCGAGCCCGGGAGGGCGCCACCGCTCGATCTGGCGCGCCGTGTCGAAGATCAGGAAGCCGGCGGCGTTGTGCCAGACCACGGGGCCAAGGAGCTTCTCGTCGAGGAGCTCCTGCCGACTCTGGATGGGCAGGGAGTTGGCAGAGCGTGACTGCAAGTCACGCAGCAGCGCGCCCGCCTTGCGTGGGCCGAGACCGGGCACGAACTGGAGCACGTGCATGCGGTGCGCTTGCCGCTGCACGTCGTCCACGTGGACGCCCAGACGGCACGCGCAGTCGACGAGCTCGTTGACGAGGCCGCGCTCGAGGATGTCCTCAGGCAGCTGGCTGGCCATCGGGTGAAGTGGCAGGTTCGACAGCTTGAGCGCGGTGGGCGCGGTGACGTGGCACAGCTCGGCGAACGGGTCCTGCAGCATGCGCGCCGACGAGAGCGCGGTACGTAGCGCCGTATCGAGCTCCGGCAACTCGGACTGAGCGGCGACCGTGGCCGCCCAGCGCGCTGGAATGGCCTCGTCGACGAGCATGGCCTTGAACGGCAGCTTGTTCGCAAAGGCCTCGCGCGAGATGTTCGGATACTTCTCCATCGGCTGGTCGTTGTGCGGCCGGCTCGCGCGGTAGTAGTCGCGCGCCATCTCGTCGCCGTCCTTTTCGCCCTCGCGGCGGAGGGCGATCGCAAAGGCGACGTGGTTGAGCTCCTCGACGAGCCGGCGACACACAAGGTCCACCGCTCCCAGTGCGATCGCCTCACAGCCTGCATCGACGAGCCAGTTCTCGAGCCGCTCGAGCTCGGACATCTTGCGCTCCACGTCGAGCTGCGAGCACGAGGTCATCTGCGCGATCGAGCTGCCCTGCTGGTCGCGCGTCGGGCCGCGCGTGCGGATGTTGGTGAGCAGCCAGGTGCACTGGAAGTGGGAGAGCATCGTCCCATTCTCGTCGATGGCGACGAGCTTCAGACCGGGACGCGCGCCCTTATTGGCGCGCCCCATGTCGTCCGAGGGCAGCAGCGTCGCGCCGACGACGCGTGCCTTGCGCTCGTAGTAGTCGCCCACGTTGGGCAACCAGTCGGGCTTCTTCTTCTTGCCCGGCTTCTGCTGCTTGCGCTCGGCGGGCGCGATGCGGAAGGGCGGGCCGTACGCGAGCGCGTGCAGCCGCTGCGCGCACTCGGCGGCTACCATGAGCTGCGCCTCGCGCAGCGCCGTCTCGAGCGCCTCCTTGCCTAGCTTCGGGTAGAGGAGGCCGAGTGTCGCCCGCCTCAAGATTTGGGTGCGCTGCGCGTTCCACTTGTCGGCGCACGGGTTGGGGTCGGTCTCGTCCACGGGCGTGAGGAAGGCATTCTGCAGCTGCACCAGAAAGGGGTCCGGCGGCGCGTCGGGGTAGTCGTCGAGCTGCGGGACCTCAACACTCATCGTGATGAGACCCAGCTGCTGCGCCTTGGCCGCCATCATGAGCAGCTCGGCCTTGGCGACCGCCTCCTCGCGACTGCCTGTATTGTGCCAGTCAACCCTGTACGGGGCTCCGGGCAGCAGCTTGTACAGCGTCGTCGAGTTGCGCCGCTCGCGCGCGGCCGCCGACGTGTCCTTGGGCCGCACGTGCAGCTCGTTCATCACGCGGTAGAGCGCGTGGGTCGGGTCGACCTCATCCGCTCCCTTGGGCGTCGCCTCCACCTGCAGTCGCGCCGCCATCCCCATGTGCGAGCGCGCCTTGTGCCGCAGGTCGATGTTCGATGCGATCCCATGCGCAAACACCTCTCGCGCGGCCGCGAGCGCCCCCTCGGGCTTCTGCAGCTCGGCGGGCAGCGGCGGCGCGCTCCCGCTCGCCGCCTGCGCGGCCATCATGTCGATAAAGTCCTTGGCGACCTCTTCGGGCGTGAGGAGCTCGTCTGCGGGCAAATTCTGCTGCCCAAAGTGCACCACGACGTTCTCAGCGAGCGCCCTCACGGAGAGGCCGAACTTTTCGGCGAGCACCGACGCGCTCCCCTTGCACGCGGCCGCGTACAGCGAGCGGTTCTTGGCGGGGCGGCGCGCGCCGCCCACGGCAGCGCGCGGCTCTAGATCCTCGGCGGCAGCGCCACTGTTCTTCACGTCGTACTCGTTTTCGAGCCACGCTTCGAGGTCGAGGACCTCGTGCAGGGAGTCCGCCGTGCGCAGCAAGGCGCGCAGCCGCTTGAGCAGATCCGGCTCGTGCGCGAAGCGCGCCGTGGCCGAGCGCAAGAGCGCCGCCTTGGACGACTGCAGGTGGTAGTGCTCGCGATCGAGCTCCGGGATGGCATGCAATTGCGCCGGCGTGAGCACCGCCGCCCAGTCCTCCTTGCGATAGTACGCGATGAAGGCGAGCTCGAAGCGGCGGCGCTCCTTGCTCGCCTCGTCCTCGTCGGCCTCGCCCTCCGCATCCTCCTCGACGCCTTCCTCTTCATCGGCACTTCCGCCCTTCTTCTTGCCCTTGGCCTTCGTGCCTTCGAGAGGCTCGCCCTCGCGCAGCTTACTCAGCACCGTCTCGATCGCGCGCAGCACGCGCTTGGTGCGCAGCTCGTTCTCCTCCTCGGTGCGCACCGGAGGCGCCCCGTCTGCGTCCTCGGGCAGCTTGCCCACCCCCTGGGCAAACAGGCGTGAGAAGATGAACAACGCCTCCATTTCCAACTCCCTCGGATGGGGCGCGTCGCGGTTACGGAAGGCAAGCTGTAACCTCTCAGGCAGATCCTTGTCGCGAAGCTCGGCATCCTCGCTCGTCTTGAAGAACGCCTTCCTGTCCTCCTCCGAATACAGCTTGTCGATCACCTCCTCCGCCGTGCCCGCCGCAAGTCGCTTCTTGCCCTTGCGTGCGTACTTCCTCTCACGGCGCGCGCGCCGCTCTTCCTTTTTGGCGCGCGTCTCCTCATCGTCCTCGTCCTCGTCGTCGTCGATGAAACCGTCCATCTCCTCGTCCTCAGACTCGTCCTCGGACTGCGCGTCCGCCTCCTCCTCGTCATCACCCTCATCAACAGCAGTGGATGCATCGCCTCGCGTGAACGCAAGCAGCTCGCGAATCTCCGTCGACGTGCCGAAGATGTCCTCGGCCTCCTCGCGCATGTTGGCGAGCTCCTCCGACACGCCCAGCGCGTGCTTGCGGCGCACCGGCCGCTCGCCCGGCGCGTACTCAATGAAGCCGTCCGATTTCTCATCCGACTCGTCGTCGTCGTCAATCTCCGCGTCTCGCGCAGGCCGTGCGACCTTGGGCTCGTCCTCGTCGTCGCCCTCTGCCGCCTCCGCCGCCTCCTCGTCGTCGTCGCCGAAGAGACCGGCTGCAATTTCATTCTCGGCGTCCTCTGCAGTGGTCGCCACGGGCGCAGTCTCCTCGCGCGCCTTTTTCTGCAGCCGGCGGCGGCCGCCCTCACCCTTGCGCAGACGACTCACGTCCATGCCCGTGTTCTCCTCGAGCAGCGCTAGGTCGTCGTCGTCCAGCTCGTCGTCGACCGCCGCCTTGCGCTTCTTGGCCTTCTTGCTCACGACCACCTCGTCCTCGTCCTCGTCGTCCCTGCTCTTAGCCGCGCCCTCCTCGCCCTCATTGTCATCGTCGTCATCGCCGCCCTCCTCACCCTCGTTATCATCATCGCTGTCCTCACCCGATTCGGCGCCCGAGTCGGCTGCCTCCTCCTCGTCTGAAGGCAGCCCGTCGAAATCGTCCTCCGGCAGGGCGGGCGGCGGCGCGTCGTCTGCCTCGCCATCATCAGCATCGGCGGGCGCTGCCGCATCGGGCTCATCCTCGGCATCATCGCCGCCAGCACCCTCCTCCTCCATTGGGTCGTCGGCCTCTTCCGCGGCGGCAGGCCCGTCGCTGGTGGTTGGCACAGCGGCAGCGCCGTTGTCGTCCTCGTCCTCGTCCTCGTCCTCCACAACCACGCGACGCCGCATATGGCTCATTGCACGAGGGTCCGCCACGGAGCAACACTGGTGCTGTGAACACACGCCCCGCCCCCCCCACCATGATTAAGGGGGAAAATCGAACCGTCTAAATTGATGGGTGGGCGCGGTGGCCAGGCGCCTCGCGGTCCGGAGGGGTGTGCTTCGCCTCCCATTCGTAGGCCGCGTTGGGCGTTGCGCCATGTGCCGCGCAGCGCACACTCTCGATCTCCGGGGTCCGACCCCCTAGCACAACCTGCACAAGGACGATGGACGTCTGTTATCGCTCATGGATGGAGGTGTGGCCGGGAGCAGATCACGCCGAGGCGCCCAGCGCAGCGTGGAAACTTTAACGTCGAATGAGGAATGTGACTGCCTTCAACCCTCAAGGCTCAAGACCCTTTAGCCTTTTCTGTTAATTCCGAAAACCCATGGGTGCGTCCGAACAACCGCTAACTCGACTTCCTAGACTTCCGCGTTCCGGACTTGCATTGCCGAAAACGTTATACACTACACTTACACAGTCTAGAGTGATACTGGTCTAGTGGTCTTGTAAGTTAGTCACCCACACACATACCGTATCCCCGCAACGGCAACCCTCAGCCTCGCTGGGGTCGCAACGTGTATCGAGCCGGTCGGTTCTAACACAGCATACTCTATAGCGACGGGCTCCAGCCGGATGACGTGCACGTGGCCGCGGAACACTCTATGTACTTGGGCAGCGCCGTCTCATGCGTCGCGCCGCAGCCCTTGAGCACAGGTGCGTTTGTGCACTTGGGGCCCTGGTAGAAGCCATTGTACTTGCCGCCGCAGCTCGAGGGGCAACCGTTGCTGATGCAAAGTCCGCAGAAAACATCTACTCCCAGCTGCGCCTTGTACTGAGCGACAATATCGGTCCCGGTCGAGGTACCGTTGATGACCGAGGGCGACGTGCCTTGCGGGCACACGAGCCCCAACCCAACGTTGGGGCTCGTGGGCTCGTGGGTCGTCGTGCAGTTGCACAGAGGGTGCCCGTTGCATGCATACGAGTCCGTCCTCGGACCATGCAACGGAGCTGAGCTCGGGCTGCGCTGGGGCGACTCGACGGTCGCACCGATGATCTCGATCGTGGTGCACGAGACGTAGGATCGGACGTCTTCCGCGTCCACGAGCCACTGGAGGGCGGCACGGCCTTTGCGGTTGGGCATGCGCACTTTGAAACCGAGGACGACGGAATAGATCCCTTCGGGTGCTGACGCATCCCCCGAGGTCCCCTCCGAAAAGTGATACCCGAGGACGTACGACGTGAAGTGGCTGGGCGACGAGCAGGCGCTGTCCTCATAGAAGCAGAGGCTCACCCGCATGACGCCCTGATGGAAGAAGCCCTTGAGCCCGAGCTCCACTTCTTGACCAGCCTTGTAGGTGGCAACCTCCCCAGGGCCAGGGAGGCTCATGTTGAAATGAGTCGGGTCGCTCTTCAGATCGCCGCACTCCTGGAGAAGGCCCTGAGACCCGCCACGGCTGCCTTTCACCAAAGTTGAGCCACCGCACGCAAAATTCTCGTACGCGGGGTGGACGTGGAACAAGTGGGAGTACGTGAGCTTGTCATCGAGGCACTGCACATCGTCACTGGTGTCCGGCGTGGTGTGCGTCTGGCAGATCTTGCTGCCCATGATCACACCATTGAGCAGGCACGAGCCCGTACGAGATAGAGGGGCCGACAAGTATTCGTGCGCCTCAACCACAACCAGCAGCAGCAGGCGAGCGACGGTCCTTGACATAATTCGCGAAAACCACAGAAGCAATGGACAACGGACGTTTTTCACACGAATAGAGTATGATAAACTTACGCAAGCAATCCGGCGTGCAGCAGCTGTGCGCATGCGACGAGCGTGCGTCGCCCTTCACATGGCGTGCCTACAAAGCTTGCCTGGAAGAGTTTGAGTGCAGTCAAGTACCTCGCACCTTGCGGCCCTTCGCACCTTGCGGCCCTTCGCAACGCCGACGGCGCGCTCAGCTCGTCGTGGCAGCGCTGCACGCGACGGAGCTGTGTCCACAGTGTGTACGTGTGCACCCGTCGCCTTCGCGCCCATGGCTTTGGAAGCAGGCCGATCATTTTCCCCGAGCAGAAACGGCCTCGCTCCACCGCCGTCGACTGGAAGCTTGAGTCGTGGCCCCACCGGCCGCAGGCGCGTGCCTCCGAGAGGAGGAGCCAATCCAAGAGCGGCGCATCCAGCCTTGCCAGCGGCCTGCTATGCGAGATCTGCTGCAACACACCCGCTGCTGTGGTCGCGTCCGTCGAGCCCTCTTCAGTCGATGTCGAAGTCGAGACCGGAGGCGACAACGACGCCGCCTCGATCCACGGGTGCGCGCTCCCACGAACGCCGCTCGAGAAGATACGTGCCCTCGGGCACAGCTGCTCGAAGAGTTTGACGACTGCACCCGAGTCGGAGGCGATGTACAAGCTACCCATCGCGCACACCGACCGAAGGGCCTCAGCGTACTCGTTCACGTTGACGCCTGTGTCCCATGCAAGCATCACAAGAGTCGCCGACGCGTTCCAGCTTTGCCTCGCCAGCGCGGATGACCAGTTGCTCGCCGGCTTCAGATCGCTCGCCAGAGTGCGCACGTGCACACCGATGTAATCACCATCGGCTGGCATACGTCTTCGGAGCTCGTCGTGCGCCAAGGCCAGCGTGCTGCCACGGATTGGCGTGGTGGCCAATCGGCCGATACAAGCCGCGAGGAGATTGGTGTACTGCTCGTTGGCGCACCCCGGCAGGTAAAACTTAGGATTCCCACGCACCGCGCCCTTCGCAAGCACGAGTTGCACGTACCATGACACGTTCAGCCATACGTGCTGCTGTCGAGCGATCACGGCTGAGCGGAGCAGACGGACAGCCAAAGATCGGAGATGCGCCTCAGGGGAGCGCAGGTCGACTTCATGCAGAACGTGTGCGCGTGCGATGTGGGTTTCTGCCTCTTTTGCCGAGTCAAACATCCAGGGCACAGTGCCGCCATGTGCAAACTGATGCACAGGCAGAGGCAGGGCACGTAAGCTTTCACCACGGTGGAGGAGGAGCCGACGGCCAAGGGTCGCTGCAAGCAGGTGCAATGATCGCACGAGGGGCCAGTAATTTCCCCAGCCAGCTCCCTTTGTCATTTCGAATCGGAGGCCGAGGGTCCGGTTCAGCTCTGCAATCCAGCTGCAACCCATCGGTGCGCAACATTGTGTCTTGGCCATATGACGGCAGTCGGCAGGCGCGACAGGCGAAAGGCACGGGTCGCATGCACCACCTGGTACGGCGGAGGGCAGTGCCGCCAGCGTTGAGCTTTGCATGCTGCGGTGTTGTTGCTTCTGGGGGAGGTCCTGCCTGAGCATCGCCATTTCGGCGATTTATGGTCGCGGTGCGCGCGCGTGAAAAGCCTATCAGAAATTCCTACCCGACATGCGCGCGCGTGTCCCCTTACATGTACGATTTGATGTGAATTCACGTGAAGAGCGCAGCTTTCGCACGCGTCGGCCCTCTGGGCTGCGCCGCCGCCCACTCGCCATCGCATCGGCGGAAGGCCCTCTCGCAATGCATTTCTGCTTCATATGTGGCAACATGCTGATGCTCGAGACTTCGACGGGCGGCCGGCTGCGCTTCTACTGCCAGACGTGCCCGTACGTGTACCACCTCAAGGCGATGGTGCGCGTTGACGTTCCGCTCGAGCACAAGGCGGTCGACGAGGTGCTCGGCGGGCCTGAGGCATGGAAGAATGCCGACCAGAGCGATGCAAACTGCCCAAAGTGCACCAATCGGAGGGCCTACTATCAGCAGCTGCAGATCCGCTCCGCCGACGAGCCGATGACCACGTTTTACAAATGCACGGAGTGTGGCCATCGATGGCGAGAGGACTGAAACGCGTGTTCACGTGTGTACAGTGCATACAGGGCGATGCCATGCATGGTTATAAGTCGCTTTAGAAAGCATGCACTCTATCGGAGGGCCTACTCTCAGCAGCTGCGGATACGCTCCGCCGACGCGAGCACAGACGTGATCACGACCGTCCGGACCCGCGACGGGCCCGGCCGCCGCGAGCCCCTGCGGCGCGCGGAGTGTGGCCATCACATGTGTACAGTGAATACAGCGCAATGCGATGCATGGTTATTACGAGCTTTTAGAAAGCAACCATTCTATTGGGAACCAACGAAAGACGGCGCTCGCCACCCCTTCCATGCATGCTGTCCAGGTCGTCCATCGTGCTTGTAGCCCCGGAGATACTTGTCGATGAAATTCAGCAGCCGCTTGCGCTCCTGCACCGGCAACCCAAGCTCCTTGAGCTTTCTGCCATCGGTTTGCAGCAGCGCCTTCAGGTCCATATCTTTCATTCGGTTCGCCTGTTTTGTCAGGTCGAGCGCCTTTTGACCCGCGCTTTGCTTGGCCTTCGCGACTCCCATCTTGGGTCGGCTCGCGGCGCGCAAGAACTCTTCCACCTGTGCCTTGGCTGCGTCGGTGCTCATCAGGAGCGCGCGCTGAGCAAAGCCGGTACGCGGCAGCAGGCTCGCGCCGACGCCTCGCGCAAACAGCGAGTGCATGAGCGATTGAAGACGTGAGACGGGAAGCCAAGTCAAGTCAAGTCAAGTCAAGAGCACGATCATTTTACCCAAGGGGGTAGGGGAGGGATTAATATCTGGATTTGCACCCCTTCCTCATACCCTGATTACAAACTGAGTGATTTACCCAAGGGGGTAGG
>Ga0209550_10007465_pt1 | contig 10117 bp, 7 predicted proteins | sample LauGreSuBDMM15SN_2_FD_187567 | JGI IMG/M metagenome (GOLD analysis project Ga0209550, IMG submission 187567) | Freshwater lake microbial communities from Lake Michigan, USA - Su13.BD.MM15.SN (SPAdes) (version 5) | ecosystem: Environmental > Aquatic > Freshwater > Lake | place: Lake Michigan, USA... | reverse complement strand
AGCCCTACCTATTCAGATCGGTTTGCCTTTTGATCGTTGCAGGGCTGAGCACTACCGTAGACTCACCATCGTGCCGCACCACTGCAACCACCTCTCTTACTTTTCAACCAAAGGCGTCGGACCCGTATGCAACTTTAGGCGCATGTGATCAGGCACGTCTTGGCCTGCATCGGTAAAGGCTTTACGCATTGCCCCCATATGTGGGCCGAAAATGCCGCTACGGTTGTCACTGACCCACTGACGCGAGGCAAACAACGAGTCCATGCTGCCCTGAAATTTAGGCATCACCCAGCGGGCAAACAGTTCATAACTGCGCATCGTTTGCTCGCGCGTCGCCCACTCGTGTGAACGGAACATGACCGCGCCAGCCCCACCGCCCGTGAACTCGAGCAAACGTGCAATACCATTTGCCACAGTCTCGGGCGAACCCACAATCGTCGTACCTGCTTTCAAGCCGTCGCCCAAGGGATCTTCGCTGCGCATCGGTGGGCGACCGAGTGTTTCACTAAAATAGCTCAGTGTTTCAACCCTTTCACGCGCACGCACGTCGCGCATAGCGGTTTCATCGTCTTCACCCACATGGATGTTGACCACTAGGCGCCAATCTTCGCGGTTCATCGTTTTGCCAAATTTTGCGGCCTGTTCTTCGCCAAGCTTCCATTGCTCAGCAAGCTTTTGTGGGCCGCCCGGTAAGCCAGCACCTAAGGACAACATGCCAACGCCATACTTACCGGCGGTCAACACGCCTGAAGGTGTCGTCGAAGTTGCCACGGCAATCGGAAAACAACCCTTGGTATACGGGGCAAGGTGCAGGCGCGCCTCTTTCAATTCAAACCAGTCGGTCTTTAAGGTGACTGGTTCTTTGCCTTCAAGAAGCCGCATGATGGCTCCCAGCGACTCATCCATCATGGTGCGCTGTTTTTCTGCTTCGATGCCCATCATGTAGGCATCAGACACGAGCGCTCCTGGCCCGCAACCCAGCATCGCACGGCCACGCGTCATATGATCAAGTTGCACAAAGCGCTGCGCCACCAAAAACGGGTGGTGATACGGCAGGCTTGTGACGCCTGAACCTAGCATAATGCGTTTGGTGCGCTGCGCGGCTGCCGCGATGAAGAGCTCGGGCGAGGCAATGATCTCCCAGCCAGCCGAGTGATGCTCGCCGATCCAGGCTTCGTCATAGCCCAAATGATCGAGCCATTCGATCAGTTCAAGATCGCGCTCTAACGCCAAGGTGGGGTTATCACCGAGCTGATGAAATGGGGCTAAAAAAATACCGAAACGCAAACCTGCGTGAGCCATGCTTTGTCTCCTGTCAAAGGTATTATTGACATTTTTTAAGTGTACCGGATCAGGCTGCAGCCGGTGCATCACCGATCCATGCAATCCGCAATAAATTCGTCGTGCCTGACACGCCAAAGGGCGTGCCCGCAATAATCAGCAGGGCTTCGCCCGGGCGACCGAAACCATTTTTTTCAGCAGCTTGCGTGGCGCGTAACACGATATCTTCGGTGCTTTGCACGACGGCAGCTTGAATCGAATGCACCCCCCAAACTAACGACAACCGACGCGCTGCTGCAGCGTTAGGCGTCATACTCAAAATCGGTGCGCGTGGACGCTCGTGAGCCACACGCAGCGTTGTCGAGCCCGACGACGTATAGGCCACTGTGGCAGCGACCGGCAAGGTCTCGGCAACCGTGCGAATCGCCGCTGAAATCGCATCGCGGGCGTCACGATGACGACGCCGAAACGTCGCATCCATCGTCAAGCGCTGAATTGGGTCACGCTCTGTGCTTTGCAAAATGCGATCCATCATATTGACCGCCTCGATCGGATAGGCCCCCGAGGCTGATTCGGCCGACAGCATAACGGCATCGACCCCGTCGTACACGGCGGTCGCCACGTCACTCACCTCGGCACGGGTCGGGACTGGCGAAGAAATCATCGATTCAAGCATTTGCGTCGCAACGATCACCGGCTTACCCGCCTCACGGCAGGCGCGCACAATGCGTTTTTGTAGCACCGGGACTTCTTCGGGCGGCAATTCAACACCCAAGTCACCGCGCGCCACCATCACACCATCAGACGCCGCCACAATGGCTTCAAGCGAATCAATCGCCGAAGGCTTTTCAAGCTTGGCCATGATCCAGGCACGGTCTTGCACCAACTCCCTGAGTTCGGCAATATCTTCTGGACGTTGTACAAACGAGAGCGCGACCCAATCCACCCCAATACCCAAACCAAACGCTAAATCGTCACGGTCTTTGGCTGTGATCGGCGACAAAGGCAAAATCGCCCCTGGAACATTGACCCCTTTCCGATCTGAGATCACACCTGCATTGATGACTTCAACATGTGCATGAGTCGGATCGCACGTCAACACGCGTACCCGCACTTTGCCATCATCAATCAATAAATCGTCGCCAGGCTTGAGCGCCGCAAAAATCTCAGGGTGCAAGAGCGGCACCCGTCCGTTCTCGCCGGGGGTTGGGTCCAAGTCAAACCGTAGTTTTTGACCCGTTGCGAGAGACTGCTTACCCCCAACAATCTGTCCGACTCTTAACTTTGGCCCTTGCAAATCTAGCAAAATACCCACAGGCCGGCCCACATCAGCCTCAATCTGTCGAATCGCGTCATAGCGTAATTTGTGATCTGCGTGAGTGCCATGACTGAAGTTCAGCCGAAACACGTCAACACCCGAATCAAACAAGCGTCGAATCATGTCAGGTTCGCTACTGGCAGGGCCCAGAGTCGCTACAATTTTGGTATTGCGGTTACGGTGCGAAATCGCATCGAGTTTCATGTTGAGTTGAACCTTATCTGATGACATTAAGACACTATTAAGACGACATTCGGGCACGACATAGACCGCTACCTACACGACACTCAAGCGCTCTTTGGATTCGAATCTGGCGCTCTTTGAACTAAATTCAGGCACTATTACGTATGTTCGCTAGGTTACCTGATTCACTCACCTTATCTTCGGAGTTTTTCGATGTCTACTGTTTCTTTAACACCACACGCGGCGCTTCGCATTGACGGGGCTCGCCTCTGGAACAGTTTGATGGCGTTAGCGCAGATCGGCGCCACTAAAAAAGGCGGAGTCTGCCGCTTGGCGCTCACAGATCTTGATCGTCAGGGACGCGATTTTTTTGTGGCACAAGCTAAGGCTGCTGGCTGTTCGATTCGGATCGACAGCGTCGGTAATATCTTTGCCCGACGCGCGGGGTTAAACAACAGTTTGCCAGCCGTGATGACGGGTAGTCATATCGACACTCAGCCCACTGGCGGCAAGTTTGACGGCAACTATGGGGTACTCGCTGGTCTTGAGGTTTTCAAAACACTGAACGATGCCGGCGTCACCACTGCGGCCCCCCTTGAGGTGGTGGTCTGGACCAACGAAGAAGGCTCACGCTTTGTGCCAGTCATGATGGGTTCGGGTGCCTTTATTGGTGAATTCAAGACCGACTTCATCTTGGCGCAAAAAGATCGCGAGGGCATCACCGTTGGGCAAGCACTCAGTTCGATCGGCTACGCTGGCAAAGATCAGGTCAGCCCCAAAGGCATTGGAGCCTACTTTGAGGCCCACATTGAGCAAGGCCCCGTGCTCGAGGCCCACGACATTACCATTGGCGTCGTCACCGGCGCGCTTGGCCAACGCTGGTTTGATGTGGTGATCACAGGCTCTGAAGCCCATGCCGGGCCAACGCCCATGTCTTTGCGCCATGATGCCTTACTGGCCGCCTCGCACCTGGTGCAACTCATTAACGAACTGGCTCTTGACCACGCCCCCAATGCGCGGGGCACCGTCGGCATGCTTGACGTCTACCCTAATTCACGTAACGTCATCCCAGGCTCGGTCAAGCTGTCGGTCGACCTTCGCGCAGACTCAGACGCGACCTTGACCGCGATGGTCGACAAGCTCAACGCGCGCGCCCAAGAGATTGCCAAACAGGGCAAGGTCAGCATCGCATTGACGCAAGTGGTGTATTTTCCGCCTGCGGCCTTTGCCAAAGAATTGGTGCAAGCCGTACGGTCAGGCGCACATACCATCGGACTCTCAGAGATGGATGTCGTGAGTGGCGCCGGTCACGATGCCGTCTACATGGCCCGCGTTGCCCCCACTGCGATGATTTTTGTCCCGTGCAAAGACGGTATTAGTCATAACGAAATCGAAGATGCTAAGTCTGAGCATCTTGAAGCAGGCTGCAACGTGTTGTTGCATGCCATGCTCGCGTGCGCGAGCCAACAATGAAAATTCTGGTGGCACGACTCAATCACGAAACCAATACATTTTCTCCGGTCCCGACCCCGCTCTCTTCGTTTGGCGATCACGGCCCGACCTATGGCGATGAGGCCTATGCTGCGTCAAAAGGCACGCGTACCGGCATCGCCGCCTATATCGACCTGCTTGAACAGGCAGGCCATCAGGTTGTCGTGGCGTGCAGTGCCACGGCCAACCCAAGCGGCCGCGTAGCGGCACAAGCTTACACTCAGCTGTCCGATGTCATTGTGGCAGCGGCGGCCGGCTGTGATGCGATCGCACTCGACCTGCACGGCGCCATGGTGGCCGAAAACTCTGACGATGGTGAGGGCGACTTACTTGAGCGTTTGCGGGCAGCATTACCGAACGCCCCCATCGCTGTCGCCTTTGATTTGCACGGCAAAATCACTGAAAAAACGATGGCGAACAGCAACATCGTGGTGAGCTTTAAAACCTATCCTCATATCGATATGTACGAAACCGGCGCTCACGCCGCCCGTTTACTGATCGAGATGATCAATAAAAAAATCAAACCGACCATGGCCTGGCGCCGCCTACCCTTGCTCTCGCATACGCTCTGCAGTCGAACAGATATTGGCGCCATGCACGAAGCTGTTGAGCTCGCTCGCGCCGCTGAGACAGCGGGCATGCTGGGTGTGTCTGTGTTGGCGGGGTTTTCTTTGGCTGACATCGCAGCACCCTGCATCAGTGTGGTCGTCATGAGTGACGCCGACCAAGAGGCTGCAGAGCAATTTGCCGATGTCGTAGCCGGCTTCATTTGGGACAACCGCGAGGGCTTCGTCTATGCAAGCGAAACCTTGGCCGCCTCAATCACTCGGGCACAAGAGCTTGCCCAGCAACCGGGCGCTGGGCCCGTATTGCTGCTGGATCACGGTGATAACTGCATGTCGGGCGGCACCTGTGACGACATGAATGTATTGCACGAAGCCTTGGCACAAGGTTTACAAGATATCGTTGTCGGGCCCGTCTGCGACCCCGAGGCCGTCGCACTGATAATTCAGGCCGGCGTTGGCGCAACGGTGTCAGTGGCTGTCGGCGATAAAGTTCCTTTAACCCAGCTGGGTATCACAACGACACCTCGCGTTTTAACTGGGGTGGTCTTGCGCATCACGGATGGCGAGTATGTCATCAGCGGCCCCACCTACACGGGTCAACGCATTTTCATGGGGCGCACGGTCTTGTTGCAGTTGCCACAAGCGCTGGTGATGGTGACTGAGACCCCTCAAGAGCACTGGGACTTAGGCATTTTCAGTCACATCGGCATTGACGCGACCAAGCACCGTTTCGTATTGCTGAAATCCAGAATGTATTGCCGGCCCGTGTTTGTGCCGATTGCAAAGGCCGTGGTTGAGTGTGATGGCGGTGGCGTCACCAGCTCTGACTATTCGCGGTTTCCGTACAGCAAGCTTGATCGCCCTGTGTATCCGTTTGATTTGGATGCGACCTGGGAAAGTCGGATGTAAACCACGTGATCTAGCATGACCAACGGAGGGTGGGTCGATGGGTCGCTCTTAGCTCAAAAGTTCTGAACTCAAGAATTCTGCCCTCAAGAACAACCACGCGACAAAAAGCAAAGAGCCCCGCAACGATATGCTGCAGGGCTCTTTGCTTTAGTGCTAAGCAGTAGAAAATGCTCAGCTACCTTTTGATGCCTCTCAGATCAGACGAAAACAGTCGGCTCTGCTTCTAGACAAAGTACAGTTCAGGCGCAGAGAATATTTCGCTTCGCCTAGACTGAGGTTCAGCCAAGACGACTTTCAAAGCCGGCTTTGATCTCAAGCAAGCTTGGTGGCAAACCATGCGCCAATTTTTCAAAGAGTTCAGCATGCAACTCAAACTCTTTGCGCCACGCGGCCTTGTCGATTGAAGTGATCGTGGTGAATTTTTCGAGAGAAAAATCCATGCCAGACCAGTCAAGGTCTTCGTAGCTCGGTGTAATCCCAAAGACATGTTCGTTACCCTTGGCCTCGCCTTCAATGCGACCCAACATCCACTTCAGTACGCGGGTATTTTCGCTAAAGCCGGGCCAGACAAACTTGCCGTCAGCATCTGTGCGAAACCAGTTCACACAGAAGATGCTGGGCAACTTAGCACCCGAGGCTTGCAAGTGTTTGCCTAAAGACAACCAGTGTTGAAAGTACTCGGCCATGTTGTAGCCACAGAACGGCAACATCGCAAACGGATCACGACGCACCACACCTTGTTCACCCACTGCAGCAGCAGTGGTTTCAGAGCCCATGGTTGCGGCCATGTAAACGCCTTCTGACCAGTCACGTGCCTCTGTCACCAAAGGCACTGTGGTCGAACGGCGACCGCCAAAGATGAAGGCGTCAATGACAACACCCTCTGGATTATCCCACTCAGGATCCAGCACAGGGTTTTGCGTGGCAGAGACCGTAAAGCGTGCATTTGGGTGCGCCGCCTTGATGCCTTTCTCTTTTGCCTGCTCTGGTGTCCAATCACGCCCTTGCCAATCGATACAGTGTGCAGGTGGAATCTTGCTCATGCCTTCCCACCACACGTCGCCGTCGTCGGTCAATGCCACGTTAGTGAAGATGGTGTCTTGGGCCAAGGTGGCCATGCAATTAAAGTTTGATTGCTCGTTGGTACCTGGCGCCACACCAAAATAACCAGCTTCTGGGTTGATCGCGCGCAAGTTACCTTTGGCGTCGGGTTTGATCCAGGCGATATCGTCGCCGATGGTGGTGATCTTCCAGCCCTGCTGGCCTAAACCCTTAGGTGGGATCAACATCGCAAAGTTGGTTTTGCCACAGGCCGACGGAAATGCCGCCGCAACGTGATACTTTTTGCCCGAAGGTGCTGTCACACCCAAGATCAACATGTGCTCTGCCAGCCAGCCAGGCGAGGTTGCGCTCGCTTCGCTGCGGCCCATATTTGAGGCAATACGCAGCGCAAAACATTTTTTGCCAAGCAGTGCATTGCCGCCATAACCCGAGCCATATGACCAGATTTCGCGTGTGTCAGGGAAATGCACAATGTACTTGGTGTTATTACAAGGCCAAACCACATCAGCCTGACCAGCAGCCAGCGGCGCACCCACTGTGTGAACACAGGGCACAAACTCACCCGTCGGGCCCATTACGTCGTACACTTTTTTGCCCATGCGCGTCATCATGCGCATGTTGACCACAACATAGGGCGAGTCAGACAACTCAACGCCAATTTGTGCAATCGGTGACCCCAAAGGACCCATCGAAAACGGAATCACATACAGCGTACGGCCGACCATCGCACCCTCGAATAACTCATCGAGCTTGGTACGCATTTCTGCGGGCTCGATCCAGTTATTGGTTGGGCCCGCGTCGGCCTTGTTTTTGCTGCAGATAAAGGTGCGGTCTTCGACGCGTGCTACGTCATCGGGTGACGAGCGCGCTAAAAACGAATTGGGTCGTTTGGCGGGATTGAGCTTGTGCAACATGCCCGACTGCACCATTTGGGCACAAAGTCGGTCGTATTCTTCTTGCGAGCCGTCACACCACACAATGTTGGCGGGCTTGGCTTTTGCTGCAATATCAGCCACCCATTTTTTTAAACCATCGTGGCGAACATAATCAGGTGCGTTTAAGGTCAGATTCATTGGCATGTTTCAATTGGATTGCAATGGTCATACTTCGGTAACCCTAAATAGTAGCACCGCGCGTGCATTGGCGAAAACTCCAGTCATTTTGGTACCAAACAAGTGCATCTTTTGCTCAAGGATTGCGCATTTCGTCGAAGATTTTGCAATGACCGCGGTACTAGTGATTGATGTTATGCAATTTCGCTTGATCACCAAGTGAATACCCTACTCGCTTAATCACTATCGCATTCGCTAATTTTTACCGGACTGCGCGGAAAGCCTCGGCCTTTAGGCCGGGGATGAATCGCGCGTACAGCAGTGCGGTCCTAGCTGTATGCATTTTGAATCAATAAATAGGCTGTATATAATTTTTGAATCAATAGATAGGCTGTATATAATTTTTGAATCAATAGATAGGCTGTATATAATCACAGTGTTCGGCGACTTCAAGCCTACAAATTCGAACTACGTCAAAAAAATTGCGCTCTGACCGTATTCGGCGTTATGTTTAGCCTAATCCTGCAACTTCACCAAGAGGCTTGGCCATGTTGGCACTGAACCAATCCAACTCCCCGATCCGTAGCAAGCAACCGACCCTGACGAACTGGCTATTCGGCGTTGCCTTTGCACTCATGAGCGTGCCCGGCTTCGCCCAAGCGCCAGCTGCGCAACCGTTGGCCAAGCAGGGCTCTTGCCCCAGCGGCTATCACAGCAGTGGCAATTACTGCACCCCTTCGTCATCAAGCGCACGCGCGGCCCTGCCCCATGTGGGCTCATGCCCCTCGGGCTATCACACGAGCGGCGGCTACTGCCTAGCGAGCAGCAACTCATCAAAAGCAGCCATCGTCAAAAGTGGCAGCTGCCCGTCTGGGTATCACACCAGCGGCGCCTATTGTTTACGCAATTGACGCGGGTGCCTTGCACCAAGCGGGCTGATTGCGGACTTGGCACAGGCCTACGACTTGCCCAACTGACGCGAAAGGTGCTGCTGCACTTGGCTAGCTGACTCATGATTCACTAAGTGGTCAGGTAATTGGCCACCTAGGATTTGCCGGGCCTGACGTGCCACTGAACTGCCCATCGCTCTCAAGCTATCGTCGGTGACTCCGGCCATGTGTGGCGAGAGCAGCACATTTTCCATCGCATAGAGGGGCGAATCTGTCGGCAGGGGCTGTTGTGTAAACACATCAAGCGCCGCACCAGCCAGACGCTTTTCAGTTAACGCCTCGATCAAAGCCTGTTGATCCACAACCGCGCCGCGCGCCACGTTAATCAAGTAAGCCGTGATTTTCATTTTGCCCAACAAGGCGCGGCTAATGAGCCCTTTGGTTGAGTCGTTCAACGGGCAAGCCAGCACCACAAAATCCGCTTGCGCCAGCACCTGCTCAAGCGAAGTGACTTCAATAAAATCGAGCGATGCACGGCCGCTTGGTCGATAGCCGCAGACACTCATCCCAAAGCCAAAATGACACATTTTTGCAACGGCTTGGCCTATCGCTCCCAAGCCCACTAAACCAACTTTTTTGCCGGCCAACTCTATGCCTTGGTCTGCTAGGGTTCGGGCGCTTGCCCAACCGCTTGCCCGCATGCGTTGATTGGCCGCAGCGTTGCGATGGGCAAGTGACAACATTTGGCCCACCGCAAACTCGGCTACGGTGACCGCGTTTGTGCCGGGCGCGTTAGCAACCGCAATGCCTCGCGCAGTGGCCTCAGGAATCGGGATCATATCAACCCCAGCCCCATGGCGAATCACGCCCAACAAATTGGGCGCCTGGTCATATAACGCAGTGGGGATGGGCGTGCGCACCACCACAATAGAAGCCTCACGCGCACCTGCAATCAGGTCTTCATCGCGCGTTGACGCCGCCACGGATACCCGAGCGAAGGTTTCCATTTCAGCGTGCACCAATGGGTGAATCGGATTCGTTAAAAAAATCAGTTTTGAGGTCATGGTTTTTGATCTTAAAGGAGTATATTTATTCTAGTGAAATAACAGAACACAGGGCGCTAGGCGCTCAGCGTACTGAAAACAACGAGAGAGACACAAGCATGACCATAACATTCAAAAAGCTTCACCCTACCTTTATGGCAGAAGTCAGTGCGCTTGATTTGCGCCAGGTCAGCGACGAAGCAAGCCTTGAGCGCTTGCGCGAGGGGATGACTGAATTTGGTGTCTTGGTGTTTAAAGGGCAACAGTTTTCTAATCAAGACCAACTTGACTTTGCGCAACGCCTCGATGGCGTGCTGCATGC
>Ga0209550_10007464_pt1 | contig 10118 bp, 8 predicted proteins | sample LauGreSuBDMM15SN_2_FD_187567 | JGI IMG/M metagenome (GOLD analysis project Ga0209550, IMG submission 187567) | Freshwater lake microbial communities from Lake Michigan, USA - Su13.BD.MM15.SN (SPAdes) (version 5) | ecosystem: Environmental > Aquatic > Freshwater > Lake | place: Lake Michigan, USA... | reverse complement strand
CCCGCCGCGCCGAGCGCAGTTTCGTTTCCCACGCCCACTCCGATCACATGGCGCGCCACGCCGAGGTCCTCTGCACCCGCGCCACTGCCCGCCTCATGCGCGCCCGCCTCCCGTCGAAGCAGCGCACCGAGCACATCCTCCCCTTCGGCCATCCCGAGCAACTCACCGCCGACTGCACCGTCACGCTCCACCCCGCCGGCCACATCTACGGCTCCGCCCAGATTCTCCTCGATCACGCCGAGCACGGCACGCTCCTCTACACCGGCGATTTTAAACTCCTCCCCAGCCACGCCGCCGAACCCTGCGCCACCCCGCGCGCCGACACGCTCATCATGGAAACGACGTTCGGCCTCCCTCGCTACGTCTTCCCGCCCGCCACCGAAATCGTCGCCAACCTCCTCACGTTCTGCCGCGACACTCTCGCCGTCGGCGCCACGCCCGTCCTGCTCTGCTACAGCCTCGGCAAGAGCCAGGAAGTCCTCCGCGCCCTTGCTGCCTCCGGCCTGCCGATCATGCTCCAGTCCGAGACGCATCGCCTCACCCGCATCTGCGCGCAACTCGGCCTCGACTTCCCTCCGCACGTCGAGTTCGACCCCGCCACCCACGCCGGCCACGTCGTCATCTGCCCGCCCCATTCGCCCGGTCTCCTCAAGCGCATCCCCGCACCCCGGACCGCGTCCGTCACCGGCTGGGCCCTCGACCACCGCCCCTTCCACGCCTCGCACCACGCCGCCGCTTTCCCCCTCTCCGACCACGCCGATTTCCCGTCACTCCTCCGCTTCGTCGAGCTTGTTCAACCCAAGCGCGTCCTCACGCTCCACGGCTTCGCCAAAGAATTTGCCAAGACGCTCCGCGATCGCGGGATTGCCGCGACGCCCATCGGCGAGCCGTTACAGTGCGAACTTTCCTTGGGCTGACCGGTCTCTTTCCGCCTCCATGCACCGTCCTTGGCCCGCCGCCGTTTTCTCCGCCCTCACCTTGGTTTCAGCCACCACCGCCCAACCCGCCCTCCTCCCCGGCGAAGCACTCACCTATCGCGTGAGCTGGGGCCTTTTCTTCGCGGCCGGCGAAATCAAGATCTTCGCCGAGCCGGCCCCGACCGCCATTCCTTCCGACCGCATCCTCAACGTTACGACCACTGCAACCCGCGGCTTTGCCCGCGCGCTCTACGCCTTCGACGCCCGCGCCGAGGCCCTCGTCGAGGCCCCGACTGGCCGCCTCATGGCCCACGTCGAAACGACCACGACCAAGGAAAAGCAAACCCGGCACAGCACCACGCTCGACTACGCCAGACGTCTCGCGCTCTACCGCGACGAGATCGAACCCGAACGAAACCTCGACGTGCCGCTCCCGCCCGGCGATCCGCTCGACCTCATCATGAGCCTCATCACCACCCGTCAATGGGATCTCAAGCCCGGCGAAAAGCGCGATGCGCTCGTGCTTTTTGATCAAGATCCCTACGAGCTCACCATCCACGCGGTCCGCTACGAGGAGATCACCACCCGCCTCGGCCCTTTCCAAACCCTCGTCCTTGAGCCGCGCATGGACAAAACCTCGCCCAAAGGGATGTTCAAACGCGGTTCCGCCGTCCGCGTCTGGATCGCACAAAACGACCCGCGCCGCCTCCCGGTGAAATTCGAAGTCGAACTCAAATTCGGCTCCGGCGTCGCCACCCTCGTCGCCTACCAACCACCCGCTTCGCCCAAACCGTAGTTGCCCACGGAACCCACGGACTACACGGAAAGAAAACCATTCCGCTCTGCCTCTTCCTTTCCGTGCCTTCCGTGTGTTCCGTGGGCGCTCCTCCGATGCCTTCTCTGCCTCCTCTTTTCGTGTATTTCGTGTTTTTCGTGGTGACCACCCGCCCTCCGATCGCCCCATGCGCCGCATACTAATTCTCCGCGGCGGTGCCCTCGGCGATTTCCTCGTCACGCTCCCTGCCCTCGCCGCCCTTCGCTCCGCCTACCCCGCCGCCCGCATCGAACTCGCCGGCAACGCCCCCGCTGCCGCCCTCGCTGTTTCCCGCGGACTGCTCGACGCCGCCCACTCCCAGCACGAATCCCGCTGGGCTGCGCTCTACGACTCCGCTCCGCTCCCGCCTACCTTCGCCGCCTGGCTCACGTCGTTCGACCTCGTCCTCAACTTCTGGCCCGACCCCGACGCCACTCTCGCCCGTCATTTCCAAAATCTTTCTGTCTCCATTTTTCTGACCTCCTCTGCGCACCCCACCCGCGCCCCCGCCGCCGCCCACTACTGCGAACCCCTCCGCACCCTCGGCCTCCCACTAACCAATTTCTTCTATCCGCTACTCGCCCGCGCTGACTCACGACCCCTTCGGGAATCCGATCTCTCAACTTTCAATTCTCGACGCTCAACTTCCCCCACCATCGCTCTCCACCCCGGCAGCGGTTCCGCGAAGAAAAACTGGCCTTTGCCCCGCTGGCTCGAACTCGCGACGTGGCTCCGCCGCGCCCGTGCCGCTGAACTCCTCATCATCACCGGCGAAGCCGAATCCCCCGCCACCCGCGCCGCGCTCGCACCTTTTGGCCCCTCCGCGCACGACCTCCCGCTCGAAGACCTGATCACGCGCCTCGCCCCTTGCGATTATTTCATCGGCCACGACTCCGGCATCGGCCACCTCGCCACCGCCTGCGGCGTCCCGAGCCTCATCCTCTTCGGCCCCACCGATCCCCTCCTCTGGGCTCCGCCCGCACCGCACGTTACCGTCCTCCAACGCGCCCCGTCCCTGGATGTCCTCGGCCTCGCCGACGTCCGAGCTGCCCTTCTCCCTGCACTTCAAAGTCCGGGTTTCGGCTCGCGCTTTCGCTTTGATTATCCCGGCCACGCCCTTTGATTGCGCGCCAAACCAACGTGAACGCAATCACCGCGCGCGCCGCCGCCGACCAACGTAAAGCCGACCTCGCCCGCAGCTTCCGCCTGTGCACGGTCGACGGCCTCGTGGCCATGCCGCTGGTCACGATGTCGCTCCCGGTAAACGTCTTCGTCACCGCCCTCGTCACCAAAGCCTACGTCCTGCCCAAGACCGAAATCGGCGTCCTCACCGCGATGCCGTTCGTCGCAAACTTTCTGCAAATCTTCGCCGCGCCATTCATCGCCCGCTGGCGTCCGCCCAAGACTGTCACCGTCGTCGCCGCGAGCATTCATCTCGCCCTTTGGGTCGTGCTCGGCGCGCTCCTGCCACTCATCCCGCGCGAGAATCCCGTCGCCGCCGCGCATTGGCTCATTCTGTGGTTTTTCGTCTCTAGCTGCTTTGCCGCCATCGCCGGCGTTTCATGGAACTCTTGGATTCAAGAATGGGTCCCCGCCCGCCTGCGGGGCAAATACTTCGCCCGCCGCAACGCCTACCTGCAGTTCTCCACCCTCACGTTTCTTTTCGCTGCCGGCTGGGCCCTCGCCCACTGGAACTACGCGATCCCGGCATTTCAGGCAGTGATCGGCGTCGCCTGCCTCATCCGCATCTACTCGCTCTACTGGCAATGGATCTCGCCCACCCACCCGCTGCCCCAGGCGCAGGCTCCAACAATTTCGTTCCGCGCCCAAGTCGATGTCGTGTCCCGTTCGCGCTCGTTCCTGCTGTTTGTGCTCTTCGGCTCCGTGTGGTCGTTCGCCGCCAACTGCTTCGGTCCGTTCTACCACGTCTTCATGTTTGAGCAGCTCAACTTTTCCGCCTTCGACGTCGGCATCCTCTCGACGTTGACCGCCCTCGGCGGCGCGCTCGCGTTGCCCGCGTGGGGCCGGCTCCTCGACCGTTTCGGCAACAAGCCCGTCATGACCTTCGCCCTCATCGCGTGGCAGCTGCAAAATTTTCTCTGGTGTTTCATCACCCCGGAAAATCGCAGCCTGCTTTACGGCATGTGGGTTTTTGGCGGTCTTACCAGCGCCTGCTTCATTCTTGGCCAGTTCACCCTTCTGCTCCGCCTGCTGCCGGTCGAAGCCAAGAATCTCGCGATCGGTTTCAACCTCGCCGTCACCTCGCTCGTCGCCGCGATTGCGCCCATCATCGGCGGCGCGGTTCTGCAATGGGCGCTCCCCCGCTGGCAAAACGACCTCGCCGTTTACCACGTCTGCTTTTTGCTCCAGCCCTTGCTCTCGCTCATCGCGGCCGGCATTTTGCTTCGCGTCCATGAACCCGCCGCCGGCTCACTCACCATGGTCTTCGGCGCGATGCGCAACATCCGCACCCTCGGCGGCGTCCTTGGTCTCGATTTCCTCATCAATTACGTTTTCTACCGCGCTCCGTCCAAACGTCCGTGACCTCCGCAGCTCCCCACATTTTCACGCTTACCGGCAACCTGCTGGCCGAACGCACCCTCACCTTCGACTCTTGGGCCCCCGGCCGCACCCAACGCGCCACCGCCGAATCCTTTCAAGTCGGGGGCAAGGGCATCAACGTCGCGAAAATGCTCGCGCGGCTCGGCGCGCCGCACACTGCGCTTTGTTTCACGGGTGGCGCTGCCGGCGACGAGTGTCTCGCCGCGCTTCAGGCCTCGGGCCGGCCGTTTCAAAATTTCTCTTCCACCGCGCCCACCCGCACCGGCACAGTCATCCGCACCCCCGGTCAGCCCGAGACGACTTTTCTCGCCCCCGATGCCGCGCCCGATGCCCTCGCGCTTTCCGCCTGCGCCGCCTTTCTTGACGCCCAACCCGACGGACAAGTCCTCGCGCTTTGCGGCAGTTTTCCCGGTTGGTCCTCATCGGCCTACGAGCCGCTCCGTGCCGCCTTGGCTCGTTGGCTGGCTCGCGGCATTTTCGTCGCCGATACCTACGGGCCGCCGCTCGCTTGGGCGGTCTCGCGGCCCGTCGCGTTGATCAAGATCAACGCCGACGAACTTCGCACCTTCGCGCCCGATCTCGCCCACCTCCCCACCCACGCCACCGCCCGGCGCTGGATCGTGACCGACGGTCCCCGCTCCATCCAGATTCGCGACGACACCGGCTCCCTTTCCATCGCCAACCCGCCACCCACCGACGAAGTCTCCGCTACCGGCTCCGGCGATGTCTTTTTTGCCTGCGTGCTTCAGGCGTGGTTTCACCTTGGTCGCGACCTCGCCGCCGCGGTCCAATTCGCCCTACCCTTCGCCGCCGCTAACGCCGCGCATCCCGGGGTAGCCGATTTTCCGCTGCCCGCTGCGGGCCCTTCCGGCAATTTCACCAAATAAAGCCTTGCTTTCACTGCGCCAAAACCGCTCTTTCACCGGTTTTATTTATGAAAGCCACCATTAAGACCCAAGGCCAGCAGTTCACTGTCACCGAGGGCGACGTCCTTTTCGTTAACCGTTACCCGAACACCGAGGCCGGACAGATCATCGAGATCAAGGAAGTCCTCGCCGCCGGTGAAGGCGCTGACTACAAAGTCGGTCGTCCCACCCTCGCCGGAGCCATTGTTTCGGCCAAGATCCTTGAGAATAAACGCGGTGACAAGGTCATCGTCTTCAAGAAAAAGAAGCGCAAAGGTTACGAGAAGAAGCGCGGCCACCGCCAAGAGCTTTCCGTGATCAAGATCCAATCCATCACCGTTTAAAGGAAACCACCCACCATGGCGCATAAAACAGGTCAGAGCTCCACGTCCAACGGCCGCTCCAGCAAATCAAAGCGGCTCGGGATCAAACTTTTCGGCGGCGAAGTCGTTCGCGCCGGCGGCATCATCGTCCGCCAACGCGGCTCCAAGACCCACGCCGGCAAGAATGTCGGCATCGGTCGTGACTGGACCCTCTTCGCGCTAAAGGACGGCGTCGTGAAATACGACAAGCCCCACCGCAGCGTCGGTGTCGTCGAGCACGCTTCTTAAGCAGCCCTCGCGCTTTCCCGACCCAACGCAGCCCGCAACGGCTGCGTTTTTTATTGTCCCCATGACGCCGCCCGATCGCCTAACCGCACTTCGCCGCCACGGGCCTGGCCCCAGCAGCGCACCGATTGGCCCGACCGAGTAATCACCCGTGCCTCACTCAACGCTCCCCCGGCGGCGCTCACCTGCCGTCGCTCCGCCCACCCCTAGCCTCAACCTCACGCTGCGGGCCGCCGAGCCGCTCAGCACGGCCGATCCCGACGCGATTCTGAGCCAGTACCGTGGCGATGCAGGCCGGCTAAAATCGACGTCCGCAAAGGCTGCCTGCTTCACCGCGTCGGCACGTTTGCCGTCTCAGACCTCTGCGTGGTCATCGTCCGACCACCTCCGCACCGGATCGAAGTAGCGAAACGCGCGCCGGACGCGCCGCCCCTCAATTCGCCGCCGGATAGCTCCCGAGCCACTTCACCAGCGGACACGTCGCGCGTAATTCCGCCAGCGCCGCCTTCATTGCCGCGTCTTCGTAGTGACCGCTCACATCGAGGAAAAAACAGTAGTCCCACGGGCGCTTCTTGCTCGGCCGCGATTCGATCTTGGAAAGATTCACCCCGCGCTCGGCCAGCGGCATCAACATCTTCAAAAGTGCACCGGAGTGCGAAGCCGCCTCATCGCCGAGCGACACCAGCAGGCTCGTCACATCCTTACCGTTGCCCACCGCACCCGCCGCTTTGCGGCCGAGCACAAAAAACCGCGTGGTGTTGTCGGCCTTATCATGGATATTTTTCGCCTGCACCGGCACGCCGTAGTGCGCCGCCGCCAATTCGCCCGCGACTGCCGCCGCCGTGGGCTCGCCTTTGGCGATCTGCACCGCGCGCGACGTGCTCGAAGCATCGACGAGCTGCGCATGCGGCAGATGCCGGTTCAGCCACAGCCGGCACTGCGCCAGCGCCTGATCCTTCGAGTAAACGTGCGTGATCTTGTCCAGCGGCGACTGCGACACTAGCGCATGGGTGATCTCCAGGTAAATCTGGCCAACAATCTTCAGGTCGCTCTCGACAAAACTGTCCAGGGTCTCGCGCACGCTGCCTTCAGTAGAATTCTCAATCGGGATGACCGCGTGGTCCGCCTCACCTTTCTCCACCGCGGTGAAAATATCCGCAATGGTCGCCATCGCGTGATAGTCCACGCTTGCACCGAACTTCTTCATCGCCGCCGCGTGGGTGTTGCTCGCCTCGGGCCCGAGGTAGGCGATCATCAACGGCTTTTCGAGCGCGATCGCCGCCGACATGATCTCGCGGTAGATTGCCCGCAGCGCGTCGCTCTTGATCGGCCCTTGGTTTTGGCCGGAGACCTTGCGAAAGACCGCATCTTCTCGCTCCGGCACGTAGATTTCCCCACCCGTGCTGCGTTTGATTTTTCCAATCTCAGCCGCGAGTGCCAGCCGTTGGTTGATCAACTCGACCAACTGTCGGTCGAGCACATCGATTTTTTCGCGAATCGGGCCGAGTTCCATATTAAGCTGTGGGCGCGCGACCGCCGTCGACCGCATCCGGGGTTGCCTGCTCCGCCACCACTTCCACCGACGCAAACGCCGTCGTTTCGTCCGCCACGACGAATTCCCGCGTAGATGTTATGACGCCTTCCAGTGGCAGCTGCTCGTCCGCCAGACCCATGTCCGTATCCGTCGGGGTCGGCGCGGTCGTCGCTTTCTGTAACCACTCGTCGATTTGTCGCGAGCTGAGCACGTCCGAAGCCGGCAACTCGTCCAACGACTTCATGCCGGCAAACTCCAAAAAATTGTCCGTGGTGCCATACTGCAACGGCCGTCCCGGCAAATCCGCCCGGCCCACGATGTAGATCAGGTCGCGCTCCAGCAATTTGTTCACCCCCGCCTCCGCCGACACTCCGCGGATCGTCTCAATCTCCGTCCGCGTCACGGGTTGCCGGTAGGAAACCACCGCGAGCGTCTCGAGCGCCGACTGGCTCAGCTTCACCGGCGGCGGCTCCTGCCGCAAAATCCGCAGCCAACGCGCGAACCTCGGGTGAGTCATCAGTCGGTAGCCGCTCGATCCTTCGATGAGCAAAAGCCCTTCGTCCGACAACCGCAGCTCCGCCGCGATCAGATCCATCGCCTCGCGGATCTGGGTCGCGGTGATGAGCGACGGCACGTCTTGGTAAAGTTCATTATCCTCGGGGATCTCCGCGATGACTTCCACCGGCTCCTCGGCTGCGGGCGCGTCCGCCGGCGTCACCGGCGCTTCGTCTCCCGCCGCCGCGTCCACCGGCGATGCATAATCCGTCACCACTCCCGGCAGCGGCAGCGTCATCTGCTCGTGGAACCGCGTGAACACCGCTTGGATATCCTTGATCGCAAGCGGCTGGTTGGACGACAGCAACAGAGCCTTGAGAACTTTTTTTAGGTTAAACGCCATGCGAAGAGGTTCGCCCTCAGTGAATGCCCCTGCGTTTCCCCTCCGCAACCACGAAAAACGCGTCCCCATTGCCTCAGCCAAATTGCCGCGGTTCATCACCCCGCAAACACACTTGCCCGCCCCTCGGGCCCTTGGTTCGCTCCGCTTTCCTGTCTCCCGCAATCCCATCCCCTCTCTTTTATCTTCCACCTCCAAGCTCCCATGTCCTCCGCCGTCAATCCTCGCACTCACTCCTCTATTATCGTCGACGGCAACGACCGCGCCCCCGCCCGCTCCATGCTGCGCGCCGTCGGCTTCACCGACGAAGACTTCAAGAAACCCCAGATCGCCGTCGCCTCGTCCGCGTCCAATATGACGCCGTGCAACGTCCATCTCGGCGAACTCAGCGAGCACGCGCAAAAGGGCATCAACGCCGCCGGCGGCAAGGCCATCTACTTCAACACCATCACTGTCACCGACGGCATCAGCATGGGCACGCAGGGTATGCGCTACTCCCTCGTCTCCCGCGATGTCATCGCCGACTCCATCGAGACCGCCGTCGCCGCCGAGGGCTTTGACGGCCTCGTCGCCATCGGGGGCTGCGACAAAAACATGCCCGGTTGCATGATGGCCATCGCCCGCCTCAACCGCCCCGCCGTCTTCATCTACGGCGGCACCATTCTCCCCGGCTTCCTCGCCTCCGACTGCGACAAACAAAAACCCCTCGATATCGTCTCCGTCTTCGAGGCGGTCGGCAAACACGCCAAGGGCGAACTCGACGACGCCGGCCTCAAGGCCGTCGAAACCACCGCCATCCCCGGCCCCGGCTCCTGCGGCGGCATGTACACCGCCAACACCATGGCCTCCGCCATCGAGGCCCTCGGCATGAGCCTGCCCAACAGCAGCGCCCAACTCGCCGTCGGCAAAGAGAAGCGCGAGGACTGCGAGCGCGCCGGTGCCGCCGTCATGGCCATGCTCCAAAAGGGTATCAAACCCCGCGATATCCTCACCCGAAAGGCCTTCGAAAATTGCATCACCGTCTGCACTGCCCTCGGCGGCTCGACTAATCTCGTCCTTCACCTGCTCGCTATCGCCCATTCCGCTGAGGTCCCGCTCGGGATCGATGACTTCAAGACCATCGGTGCCCGCGTCCCGCTCCTCGCCGACGTCAAACCGTTCGGCAAATACGGCATGGCCCACCTCATCCGCATCGGGGGCATCCGCCCGCTCATGAAGATGCTTCTAGACCGCGGCATGTTGCACGGCGATTGCCTGACGGTCTCCGGCGAGACCATCGCCGAGTCCCTCAAAAACGTGCCGCCCTACCCGTCCTACCCGGACCAACAGGACGTCATTCACCCCTTCGATCAGCCGATCAAGGCCGACACCCACCTCCGCATCCTTCACGGCAACCTCGCCCCCGGCGGCGCCGTCGGCAAGATCACCGGCAAGGAAGGCCTTTATTTCAAAGGCACCGCCAAAGTCTACGAAAGCGAAGAAGACGCGCTTCAAGGGGTTCTCCGTGGCGACGTCGTCAAAGGCAACGTCGTCGTCATCCGCAACGAAGGCCCCGTCGGCGGTCCCGGCATGAGAGAAATGCTCTCACCCACCAGTGCCATCGCCGGCCGCGGTCTCATCAAGGATGTCGCGCTCATCACCGACGGCCGCTTCTCCGGCGGCAGCCACGGCTTCGACGTCGGCCATATCACGCCCGAAGCCGCCAAAGGCGGCCCCATCGGCATCGTGCAAAACGGCGACCTCATCGAAATCGATGCCGTCAAAAACACGCTGAGCCTTCTCATCCCCGAAGCCGACTACGCCGCGCGTCTGGCGGCCTACCAGCCCCTCCCGCCGAAAGAAACCCGCGGCGTCCTCGCCAAATACGCAAAACTCGTGAGCAC
>Ga0209550_10007462_pt1 | contig 10118 bp, 1 predicted proteins | sample LauGreSuBDMM15SN_2_FD_187567 | JGI IMG/M metagenome (GOLD analysis project Ga0209550, IMG submission 187567) | Freshwater lake microbial communities from Lake Michigan, USA - Su13.BD.MM15.SN (SPAdes) (version 5) | ecosystem: Environmental > Aquatic > Freshwater > Lake | place: Lake Michigan, USA... | reverse complement strand
AGGTCCGGCCCCGCGTAGTCTTGGGCGTAGGTTTTGCCCGCGCCGATGTCCCCGCTGTAAGGCGAACCAAAAAGGTCGGTGAGCCGGCGGACAAACGCTTCCTCTTGATCGACATAGGCGGTGGTCGAATCGCTGATCTGGTTCTCTTGGTTGCGCAGCAAACGCGACATCCGGGCCGCTTGGTTGAAGGCGCCCTTGGCGTTCAAGGTCGCCCGCAGCGCGCGCTGGTAAATTTGCTCGAAGTGGCTCTTGCCAGCTTTCAGCTCCGTCGGCGAGATATCAAAGGCGATCGCTCCCGGGCTCAAGCCCAGCGGATTGAGGTGGGCGTTGGCGCTGTCGATCGTGGCTTGGAAGTCGTTGCCCGCACTGGCGAGTTGGTTGAGCTCCGGCACGGTGGTGCGGTCGATAATTTGCACGCCGCTGTGGTTGGGATTGGTGTCCTTATCGGGCAGGAGGGTGTTGGCTGAGACCCAGTTGATGTAACTGCCCTGCGCGCTGCGTGAGACCCATTCGTCGAGCGCCTGGTGGCGGGTCACGCCGGTGCGTGAGTTGACCTTGCCGTCACGGAACTGGCTCCAGCCGCTGGCCGGATCGTCCTTGTAGTTCTGGCGATGCACCAGCGCCACGATCTGGCGGGCACTACTGGCGGCATTGGCTGCCGCCGCAGCGAATTTCCGCTCGTCCTTGTAGTCGATCTGCACCGACTGGCCGAGCACCGTGACGTCCTCTGCCGAGGTCTGCCAGGTGAAGTAGGGGTGTTGGAGCAGTTTGTAATACCCTTTCAAAGCGGTCAGGTAGTGACCGTAGGCATCGCCGTGGCCCTGCGGAAACATCCGCTGGGCGTCCGCTGCATCGACCACGCCGTTGGCAGTGCTGCTGCCGGTTTTTTCTTTGATGTTGTAGTTGGTGGCGTAGAGCACCTCGCCGCTGTTGATGCCGCGGGTGTAGTTCCACCACAGGCGGTTGTAGGCCGGAGTTGTGCCCACGCCCGGATTCACCGAATCATCGCGGCCCTTGAGCAGCGCCAGTTCCTCATCGAGCGAACTGGCCACTTGGCCTTCGAAGGAGAAGCGGCTCGTGTTGACCTCGGTGACCGTCGTCTGGTCGTCGATCGAGATCGTCGGATTCGCCGCGTCGGCGTAGGCCTCGTTGCCGATGATGGTGTAGAGGTCGTTCAAATAACCCGCGGCCAGAATCAGCCCGTTGTTCGCCGAAGCGAAGTCGATGCCTGAGCCGATGGTAAAATTCTTACCGCGGTTGAGCACGGTCTCATAAATCTCGATCAAGCCGACATCGTTGATGTTGTTCAAATTCAGCGCGATGTCGCCCTCCCAGCGTTTGCCGGCCTGGGTGAGCATCGAGACATCGGTATTGATCTCGCTGTTGTAGAGATCGCTCATCCGTTGGTTGAAGGGCGTGATCTTGGCGAGGACGCGCTTGATCCAGCCCTCGACTAAGGCAGGCGATGTCCAGCCGGACCAACCCGCATCGTCCGCTTGACCATCGACCTTGAGGCGATAGTTCATCGTGAAATACGTGTCGCCCATCAGCACCGCCGGTGAACTGATCGTGGCCGATGGCGAGCCACCGACGAGGATGGAGCCGGGCAAGTTACCACTGGGTTTGAGCCAAGTGCTGGTGCTCGCCGCGGTGTTGATGTTGCCGGAAGTGATCGTCGGGTTGGTGCCGTTGGTGGGGAAACCGTAGCGCCACTGGAATTCATACAGCTCTGGATTGCCGGCATAGTCGCCGCTGTGGCGCAGGGTCACCTGCTCGTCGAGCGGATTACTCGCTGCCAATACCTTGAGATCGCCTTTGTAGAGAGCGGGATCGACCTTGATGATCTGCATCGCCACCGTGTTGCCCGAATCGGTGAAGGCCTCGCCGTTTTCAAACACCAAGGTCACGTAGCCGGTGCCCTTGCCCGTCGCGGTCAAGGCATAGCTGTCCACTGCCGTGTCGCGATCACGGATGTCTGCAAGTGTCGATTTGTCGATCGTGCGGCCATCCTTGGCTGGGTCGACCACATAACTGCCGGGCACCGTCGTGCTCTCGCTGAAGGTTTCCAACTGCGTGCTTAGTGCGTTGATCGCAGTATCCCACTTGCTCTTGTAAGCAGTGTCGCTGCTGGGGCAGAGGGCTTGTAATTCCGCCAGATCCGCCGTGCCGAGCACATTCAAATTGAGGTAATCCTCACCGGCGGTTTCATCAATGAACTCGCCTTTGAAAATCAGTCCACCCTTGGTTCCCAGAGTGGCGTCGTAATAGAAACGCTGCTGCAAGCCCGGCGAGAGCTTCTGGAAATACGTCTTGCCGGCATAGTCGCTGGTCAGCACGGAAGGCGGCAGTTTGTCGAGTGCGCCCGCAGACAGAAGGTGTTTTTTAGCGCGGGTCGGGTCGTGCAGGGTCACACTGTTGGTCGTGTTCCCGGTATTCGCGACCGACTGTTGGTAAATCACTTCGGCACTCGTCGCACCGCGGACTTGTGGCAATTGACCAGCGATGGCGCTGGCTTTGGGCAAAGTCAGGGTTTCTGCGGTTTGGAGCACCGGCACAATCTTGCGCATCGCGACCGGCAAGGTCGGATCATCCGGCCACTTCGGCTGATAGGCCAGAGTGACGGGCACGTCGCTGCCGCTGACGGTCTCCGCGACGAACGGCATCACCGTGCCGACCGGGCGTTGATTGGCGAAGGTGCGGCTTGGCTCAAAGAAGCCGGGCAGCGAGTTGTAGTAAAACTTCATGCCGAAGCTGACCGGCGGCGCGATCCGGATCTCCGGCGCGGCGGTGTAGCCTGTGCCCGCGCTGGTCACGGTGATCGCGGTCACGCAGAAGCCCGTGGTATTGCCACTTCCCGTTGGGGCCGTGCCCGCAACCAGCTGGGTGCCACCGGAGAAGGTAATCGTCGGTGCGGTGGTGTAGCCTGTTCCCGCAGCAGTCATATCAATGCCTGTCACGAGGCCATTGCTGAGCAGCGCCGTGGCTGTCGCCCCGCTGCCGCCGCCACCGCTGATGGTGACAGTAGGAGCCACCGAATAGGTCTTGTTGCCGCTGGCGATCGTGAAGCTGGCGGCACTGAGCCCGCCGAGTGTTGCTGTGGCCGTGGCCGTCGTTCCGCTGGTCGGAGGCGCGACGCTGACCGCAGGCGCGGTAGCGTAACCTGCGCCTTTGAGTGAAACGGTGATGCTGCTCACGCCGCCGCTGGTCACATTGGCCGTGGCGCTGGCGCTGGTCTTGGCATGAGCGCCGCGGTAGGTCCAGTCGTAGCCTTGGCGGTCTTGGAAGGTGAAGGTGCCGTAACTCGTAGGCGCGTTGAGCCCGCTGGCCGGATCGGGCACGCCGGTGACTTCGTAGTTTAGCACATTGCCAGCGCTATCGAGTGGCAGCGGCAGCGCAAACAGCGGTCCCGGCGGCTGGGCCTTGGTTCCGGCGATGGCGTCGTAGGCCAGCGGATAGGCGAAGGTCTCCCGCAAAACTTGATAGACATCCATGCTCGGCCGGCGGTCGGTAGGATGGGTGTAGGCCAATAGCACAAACGCCTCCGAGGTGGTCGTGGGATCGTTCAAATCGTTGCGCAGGGCGTAGGCGCTCTTGCCGAGCAGGAGAGCGTGTTCCTCATTGGGATTGTAGCCGGGCTTCGTCGCATCGTTTTGATAATACACGCTGCCCGCCTGCTGAGAGGGCCCGAGATCGCCGGTGCCGATGCCGGAGGCGATCACGATCTGCGGTTTTGCCGTTGGATAAACCACCGTGTAGTGGCCGACCTTGGACGGCAGGAAGAACGGAGTAAACTTCGCGCTGGGAGGCGCCACTTCCTTGAACCACCAGACCGTGAGCTGATTGCGGCCGGGCAAGGCGTTCACCGGAATGATCGCCCCTGCCGCCGCAGCGCCCACGCCCTTGACGAAGGGATCGACGTAACCTGCGGGATAATAGTTGTCGCCGCCAGCAATGTAACCGGCCTTGGAATAATCATCAGGCGGCTCGATGCGGTCGCCCACATTTACTGTCATCGTCAAATCCCTCACGCCGTCGGCGTTGGTATCGTTGATCGTGCTCACTGCTGGCGCACCATTCAGGGGGCCATCGCCGTCGGGATCCGCCACCGCTGGGCTGCCAAGTTTGGATTCCGATTGGATGTAGAGCGGCACATACCAGGGCGTGCCGCCTTCGAGAAATTTCAGCAAGGTCCGGCTGGTCTGGTCGCTGGAAGCGCTAAAGTCCGCCAGCAAGCGCTGGCTCTCGACGCCGATGCTCACTTCGGTTTCGGCCGGATCGTCCTGGAAGATGACCTGCGGCAGGTGGGCGGCGTCAAACTGCGGGCCGGTGGCGAGGCCGCTGCCGGTGTTCGTTACCGTGACCGGTTCATAGGCGGAGAGCGAGGCCGGCCAGAGCTGGAGGTATTTGCGCAGGTATTTGGGCCACTGAATCGACAGGTTTGGTGCCGTGGTCCCGGTAAAGATTCCCGCGTCTTTGGCATCTAGCCAGTAGATCTGGACCTTGTCCGGGTTGTCATTTTCGCGCTCGGCGTGATAGACGAGTTGACCGTTGGCGAGAGCGGTGGTCCCGTAGAGCGGCTTGCCACCGGCTTGCGCGCTGTTGAGCGCGATCGATGGAACCAGATCCAGGTCGCCTGCCGCCGGAGTGGACTGCCACGGCTGGAGTTGCTGGCCGAGCGGAACTTCGATGCTGAGCGGCTCGGCATCGCGTTTGGCGGTCACCACATCGGCGCCGAGGAACTGGCGGTTGCCGGTGCCCGCGATCTCCGCACCGAGGTATTCCACAAACACGCTGCCTTCCAGATTGTAGGCGTGCAGGGCCGCCGTGCCGATGGTATTGTCAAACCACAGCGTGCGGCGTTCGCTCGGGAGTGAATTGCCTTCGTCATTACTGGGGTTATAGCCCACCGGCACATATTCGGCCGCGACATGGCTGGGCATGAAACTGTTGTAAACCACATTGGCCGCCACGATCCGCCCCGCCGGGATGGTCACCAGCGGCCCTTTGAATGACTTCTCCGTCCAATAGATCGGCCGCGGCGCCACGCTCGGCGACGAGGTGACGGAAAACACCTCCGTCTTGAACTTGTAGGTCGGCGTGGACTCGCCCGGAGCGCTGGTGTCCGGCAGGCTCGACACCCAAGTCACCGACACCCGTCCCGGTTGGGTCGCGAACACCTTGCCCGCGTGTGGGCTGTAATAATACGGCAGCGGTGCCGAGAATTCCTTCGTCGTCGCGCTGCTGATCGTTTCGCTCGGTTTCCCGCGCAGAGTCAGGGTAAGCCCGTTGACGATGTCCACCCGCTGGCCGAGCAGGGTCGCGCCGCTGCCCAACCCGGTGGGCACAGAGGCCACGGTCACCAAATTGCTCGACGGCGAGCAAGCGGTCACACTCACACTACCCGCCGCCACCAGCGGTTGGGTCGCACCATTGAGGTTGCCCAGGTAGTTGTTGGTAAACACTTCGCCCGGTTTCACCGGTTCGGCGCGCCAATAGCTGGCCGCCGTGATGGCTCCGCTCCAGTCGACCTGCGGGCGCTCGATCTCATCGCCGAAGGCATAGCGTGGCACGCCGGAAGCGAAGGAGCCGCCAAAGCTGGCGCGCGCCACAATCGCGGTCACGACGGGCGCAGCGGGAATGGTCCTGTCGAGCGCCCTCGGGTAACGCCCGGCGGTGATACCCAGAACCGGGCTCGTCGTCAGGGCCGCATTGACCGGACCCGCGGTGGCGGAGGTCGCGCCCAGGCCAGCAAACTGCGGCGTGGTGGCCCCGCTCCCCGTGGGGATGGTAGGCGCCGCGATCGTGACGGTGGGCGGCGCGCCGGCGCTGTAGCCGCTGCCGCCGCTGTTGATGGTAATCGATGTCACCACGCCGCCCGTCAGCACCGCAGTAGCGGTGGCCGTCGTGCCGCTGCCTGGTGGTCCGACCGTGACCATCGGCGCGGCAAGGTAGCCCGAGCCGCCGCCACGCACGGTGATGGCCGAGACCACTCCTCCCGCCGAGACCGTGGCAAAGCCACCCGCACGACGATGATCGAGCACGTTCCTCACGTCGCCCTTGATCTCAAATTGGGCCTGCGCGCACGGCGCCAGCAGCATGCCGAGAGTGGCGAAGAGCAGATAAAATCGTGTGTTCATTCCGTGTGGAAGGTCCGGGGTTGGACGGTTAAATGTCCTTTGAAAAAATGAAAATCGGCTGAGGTGCGTCCATCCCCGCGGAAAAAGGCCAACAGGCGCCCCAAGCCGGACAACGCGTCGCTCGGGGCGGGCAACCCACCCACGCCGCGACTCGCCGCCCTCATCCCCACAAAGGGATCAGGCGCAAAATGGGCGATGGGCAGTAGCATGGGCGTGTAGGGAATGCGGAGTTGAGAAAAGCTGAAATGCAGAGTATGGAGAATCGAATGGATGAGATGATTGATTTTGGATATCTGCTCGCTGACTTTTGACTTACTGCTCCCCCAGCTTGATCGAGACGGTCTCGGGCGGACTCGACTTCTTAATCAGTTTCTCGAGGGCGACGAGCCTGGCGTTCTGCGAGGTCACTTCGTCTGCTTGGGCGGTGCTGCGCTTTTCCTGCTCCGCCAACTTGGCCTCTAAAGCTTCGATCTTAGTATCCCTCTCGTGAATCTGCTCGTTAAGTTTGCCAAGATCGGCATCGGTGCGAGTCTTATATTCCTGTAAGGCCTTACAGGCGATCGTCGCAAAGGTGGTGTAGCCCACGGTCTTAATTCCATCGCTACCAGTCCCGACAATATCGGGGAATAGCGGCTCCACCTCCTGGGCAATCACCCCAAACTCAGCCTTCGCGGCAGAATCACTCACATCTTTCCAACGGAAGCGCCGGAACGGCAATTGCATCAAACGGTCCAGCATCGGCTCCGCATCCACGATATCCTTTTTCAGGCGGATGTCGGAGGAGAAATCCCAATTTGAATCGCCGTCGTAGATGGCATATTTCCATGTGCCTGCGGCCCGGATTCCATTAAAAAGGCCCACGTAAAGATTTCTGCCTTGGTTGAAGATTATAGATTCTGCCTCGTTGTTACTTGTGCGAAAGCTGCCGTTGGATTTGATATCGCCGACCACATCCAACCTGCCGGTGGATTTGATATCGCCGGCCACATCCAACCTGGCGGTCGGCGTTTTCGTCCCGATGCCGACGTTGCCACCATTAGGATTGATAGCCATGGGAAATGACGCTGAATCCGACTTCCTTATGGCCTGCAACCAAGGGGCATAACTACCATTGCCATTGTAGGATCCAAAATAGGTATGAACATCGCCGCCGCCGAAATGCGCGACTGCCGTAGAGATTGATGCCGTCTCGACTTGTCCTCCGCCCTCCACTGACAAGTAGTCGCTCGGAGTGATGGTGCCGATGCCGACCTTGCCGCTGCTCGTCGTGATATTGTCAGCTGTGGTAAAGGATCCGCCCGTGATCGCCCCTGTGGCGGTGATCGCTCCGGTCACGGAGGCATTGCCGGTCACGGCGGCATTACCGGTCACGGCGGCATTGCCGTTGACGGTAAGTTTGGAACTGGGGTTCGCTTCACCGATGCCGACGTTGCCATTGCTATGGATGCTTATCCACCCACCGGCGCGCCTAGTTGCATCCACGTTATATCCCAATAACAGCGCGGTGCCGTCCCAACCTGAGTTGGCGGCGGTGCGATAGGCGGAGATCGCCAAACTTGAGCTGTTAGGCGAAAGAAATCCGAAGTTACCCAAATTTAGTTCACTGGCCGCGGCGGCCCCCAAAGCTCCGGCATTCGTGAGGAACGAGGTGCTGAGGGTAGAGTCATTGCCAAACAGGGGAGAGCCAATCATCAACTTGGCGGTGGGTGGTATCGTGGTTCCAATACCGACGCTGCCGCTGCTCGTCGCGATATTACCAGCTGTGGCCAAGGATCCGCCCGTGATCGCTCCTGTGGCGGTGATCGCTCCGGTCACCGAGAGCGCGACCGCTGGGCTGGCGGTGCCGATGCCGACGTTGCCGCCGCTGGGGTTGAGCAGTAGATTCTGCACGCCGGTGCCTTCTTTGAAAGATTGGATGAAGCCCGTGCCGGTGCCGGTGCTATCGACGCCGATGCGCAGGCGCTCGGTAGTGTCGTCGGCAGTCAGCAGCAACTGCGGGGTGGAAGTGCCGGTGCCGGCTGCGGAGATAGTGAAGCGCGACGGAGGGTTGGTATTGCCGATGCCGACATTGCCGGAGTCGAGCGCCGTGAGGGCCGTGCCGCCATTGGAGCCGAGCTGCTCGGCATACCTGGCGCGCAGGGCAAAGGCCGAGGAAACGATCTGCTGGCGCGGGGAAACTTCATTGTCCACCGCGGCGGTGCCGTCATCGATGGTCACGCCGAGGAAGCGGGTGGCACCAGCGAAGACGCCGAGGTCGTTGATTCTCACTGTCGGCGGACCTTTGGCGGTCTCACTGTAACCCAGCGGCGTGCCTGCCGTGGCGCCACCGGCGCCGACGAGCACGCTGAACTCACCCTCGGCAATGGTCACCACCTGCTGCTCAGAATAAATCAGGTTCGCCGCCAGCGAGTTGGAGGCATGATCCCAGATGCGGAAGGTGACGGTGCGGTTCACCGGCGTGCCGGAGCCCATGACCGTCCCCGAGGAGTTCAAGGCGCGGCCCTGATAGCTGATGAAGCCGGGCACCGTGCTGGTGATGGTCTGAGCGTGGACACTCTGCATCAAGCAGAGGGTGGTGATGAGGATGGCGATCTTTTTCATGGTGGTTCTAAGAGTTAAAGGTCAGAGGTTATCAATTGGATGGGCGGTGTTTTACTTTTCAATTTATCGTGTGAGCGTGCCGATTTCGGAGACGCGGCGGAGGCTGAATGTGCCGGTGACGGTGACGCTGTCCTTGCGTAGGCCCGTGAGGACTTCTGTGTAATTGCCGGCGATGACGCTGCTGCCGTAGCCGGTGGCCGAGACACCCGCCGGCGCGGCAGCAGAGATGGCGAAGGTGACCGCGCGGCTGAGGTCGTAACTTTCCTGGCCGGAGACCAGCGGGGTGGTGCCGCTCTTGTTGTCGTGATCCGGGTGGTATTGGTGGACGAAGGGGCTGGTGGGATCGTCGAAAGGCGTGGTGATCGTGCAGTTCATGCTGCCGCCCAGTGCCATGGTCCCGCCATCAAGCACCCGGTCGAGCGGCAGGTGCGCCGCGACGATGCGCCGCGCGCTGGCTTTGTCCGCCGGATCCAGCAAAGACTCCACCGTGCAAATCCCCGGCTGCGGGGTGGCCCCGGTGAGCTGGCCGAGATACACTTGGGACAAGACGCGGGCGGCGCCGGCATCATCGACATGAACGATGTAACGCAGCGAGTAAGTCTGGGCGGTGGCGGTGCCGGTGTAGCCCGCGGTTTTGCTTTGCACCCCGCCGACGACGGCATCGCCCAGCCACAGCCCGGCCAGCGAGGCCTTGCGGGCGGTGACCGGCAGCAAAATGTCGTAAAGGTTGGCGCTGTCGGTGAAGCGCAGCAGCGAGGCGTAGAAAGCATTGCTGCTACCGGTCATCGCCGCGCGGTCAATGCCGAAGGTCACCTCGACGGCGGTGTTGGGCCCCACTACCTCGGTGAACGCTGCATCGATCGGCGTCTCGGTCCAGGAAGCCGTGCCGGCATTGAAGACGCGGCGGGTAGTAGGCACGGCGGCGGTGATGCCTTCCTGGCCAGTCGGCGCATTGGCCGAGGCGACCGGCGCGATGGTCACGGTGCTGACCGTGGAGCTGCGGTTGAGCAAACGCACGGTGATGGTCGAGCCAGTGCGGCCGAAGTCGAGGCCCGAGCCATTGCTGATGCTGATCTCAACCGGCGCGTAAAAATTGCCGACAACTTCCGAATCGAACCAGTAGGCCTGGTTGCGATCCACGCGTTCAGTGGAAGTGGAGAACACCTGTACAGGATTTCCCGCCCCGAGTTCGCCACCGTTGTATTTGTAAATTTTCACATTGGAGGCAATCGCGGCCGGGAAGGTGGCGAAGTAGGAGCCCATCGTTGGATAGAGGCTACTGGTGAGCTTGCTGGGGAAGCCCATCAGGTTCGCGCCATTGCGCACCCAAGTGGCGCTAGGCGGCATGATCTTTTGGGGAATCGCCAGGCTGTAGCTGTT
>Ga0209550_10007459_pt1 | contig 10120 bp, 10 predicted proteins | sample LauGreSuBDMM15SN_2_FD_187567 | JGI IMG/M metagenome (GOLD analysis project Ga0209550, IMG submission 187567) | Freshwater lake microbial communities from Lake Michigan, USA - Su13.BD.MM15.SN (SPAdes) (version 5) | ecosystem: Environmental > Aquatic > Freshwater > Lake | place: Lake Michigan... | reverse complement strand
TATCAAAAGATACGAATAATTATGGATAAGCAATTTTGAAAATAGAAATATAGACTGGAATTCCAAAACAACAAAATGCGTAAATGGGATTTTAACTGGCAAAAATACATTCAATGACCCAACCAATTATGATGGATTTTCTGTAGATAGCGACGAAAGCGAAAATAGATCAAATTACATTACAAAAAAATTTAAAACTCAATACGAGGCGAAAAGATATATTACTGACGAATTGCTAAATAAAGCGGCTTCATCAAATGGAGAATCGACTGTAAAGCGAAGAGGACCTAATAATAAAAAGGCGAACCCAGACGGGTTATATGAAGCCACCATTAAAACGAAAACAAAGATTTGGAGCGTCAAAGAGATGGAGGATAAAGTTTATATTGGAGCCGCAAATAATGACTACTGGTTTTACCCCTGTTATCACGATGTGAATAATAAAGACACATTGGAGTGGTGGGTCATTCACAGTTAAAAATAATTAGGATTGCTGAATTTTATCTTCAATAAAAAAATAAACAAGCATTTTTTATTGAATCAAACCATACCATATCATACCATTATTCTATATGTTCCAAATCCTCAAACTTCCAATATTCGCACCCGCCATTCGGTAAAGGTCTCTTCACAATAAACGGAATCGCCTTTTTCTCGTATTCCTTAAGAGCAATCAAATACCCATCAATAATATTCGGGTCCACCTCAATTATCGCTTTCGCACCACTATTGAGTTGCTTGGCGCGTTCGCCCAAAATCCTCGCCTTTTCGTATCGAGTAATAAAAGGAAGAGTTTTATGGAGAGGGTCAATAATCTCGCCATTTTCGTCACGAACGATTCGAGATAGAATATCGATTTCGTCGTAGTTATGCGACTGTAGTTCCGGATGATAATCCGCAATTATTTTTCGCTGTGTTGCTTGGTCGAATTTCTGTAAATAGTTGTCGTTTTCGTCCTCTTCGTCTTCATCTTCGCTGAAATCGTCTAAATCTGCAAATGCTGGTCTTGCTTGTTCAGTAACGGTATTTTGAAGAGCAGTTTCAATATCTTCTCCCTCCTGGTCATCTTCATCTTCATCTTCTTCGTTATCTTCATCATCGTCGTCAACAACTGAATCATCGATATCATCGTCTTCATCTGATTCAAATATATCTTTTTCTAAATTAGGCTTTTCTGTTTCTTCGGGCTGTGTTTTAAGGCGCAGTTTTATGGTAGGAGCGCGAACAACATCTTCTGCCTCTGATTCGTTATCCGATTCCACATATTCCTCCTCTTCGTAATTGTCTTCCATTCGTATAATAAAATAGGGTGATATTTCTAAATCGTTGTTTAATAATTTGATTCAATTTTTTTACTCATCGGTTTTCCAAGTAGTATCGCAATCCGCACAAATATACAAATATTTCAAGTTATCGTCGTCATACCGAACATAAATGACCTCGGCTACTTTCTTATCTTCTGCTCCAGTATTGGTTTTGCATTCTGCATTCGGGCACTTCACATTATAAATACGAGGAAGAGTAGGGTCCATTTTCGTGTACTTATTGATAATGTGATTAAACTTTTGTTCTCCACGTTTCAATTGAGTATTCAAAACACAAAGCCCTTCTTCCGTAATTGTATTATCGACGTGTTTACAGTTTCTGCAATAATACGTAAGCTTGTTTGGGTCGTCGGCAGCAACGCCGATATAATACATATTGTCGCACTTTTCGCAGAATCGCATCGTTTGTATATAACTAAACTGATATTTTTATGTAGTTATAACAGGTATGTTTTATATTCAATTTTATGCATTTCTTCGACGCAAAAAATTGAATTTTACAAACTGTAATAAATATATCCCAAGTATATATCCAAACAGTAGACTCTTAGCATGTCTACTATAGTATCTCAAACAAATTCTCGTGCAATACCCGGATATCGTGACCTAACTGATTTCCTATGCAAACATATTATACAAAAGAGCAGTCAAACTGCAAACCCAAAAACTATAACAAATACTAGAATTGGCGATAAAGACCAAAACATATTTGGTGGGGCTTACCACATTCCAGATAGTGAATATTCAACATTTCTGTCGCTGTATTATCGAGATGCAATTGCGGCAAACAAAAAGGAATATTTGACAGAGAAGCAGTTGGAGTCGGGAGGTCCTATTTTGGTGGACATAGACATTCGTCACGATTATGATGTGGATGAACGCCAATATACACCCGACCAGGTGCAGGACTTGGTGGATATCTATTTAGGCGAACTGTTGAATATTTTCCAAATCGATGAAGATACCGAATTTCCCATTTATATACTCGAGAAGCCGACTGTGAATCGTATCGCCGATAAGAAAATCACAAAAGACGGAATTCACCTTATTATTGGGCTACAAGCAGACCATGTCATTCAGCTAATGTTGCGCGAGAAGGTCATTCCTCAAGTCGCTGAGGCTTGGGGCGATCTTCCTATCCGGAATAGCTGGGAAGATGTGTTTGACGAAGGTATTAGTAAGGGACATACGAATTGGCAGCTATATGGTTCTAGGAAGCCCAACCATCTGTCGTATAAGCTGACAAGAGTATATAATGTCCGTTATGATAATAGCGATGGCGAATTTATACGCGAAGAGATGCCGTTGAATTCTTTCGACATATCGAGGAACATTGAACGATTGTCCGTTCGTTATAAAGACCATCCCTCTTTGTTTATGAAAAGTTCGTTTATTACTGAATATGAACAGTATAAGCGCGAACATGGAATTGGAGGTGGCGGGGGTGTTCCTGCGGCAAGTTCAAGCGTTGCCAGACAGCAGCGAATGGAACTGATTACCGACGAAGGGTCTACCGTTTCTAGGATTCGTTCGGCGGACGAGTTGGATATGATATTAAACCACTTCCTCGATAATATTTCAATCGCCGATTATGGACTGAAGGACGCTTATGATTATACGATGATACTTCCACCGAAGTACTACGAACAAGGTAGTTACGCAAAATGGATTCGCGTGGGTTGGGCTTTGAAGAACACTAGTAGTAAACTTCTCATCGCATGGATTAAATTTAGTTCGAAAGCAAGCGGTTTTCTGTATAGTTCAATCCCCGAACTCTGCGAAATGTGGAAGAAGTTTGAAATCCGTTCACAAAATGGCATTACCAAACTATCGCTTTTGTATTGGGCGAAGACGGATGCAAAAGAAGCATTTGAACAGGTCAAGCGAAACACCATCGATTATTTCCTCGAACAGACTATAAATGCGCCTACGACTTCCAAGAATGACGACCGTGGCGGTGCCGGTGATTTCGATTTGGCGAATGTATTGTATCAGCTTTATAAGCACGAATACGTTTGCGTAAGCGTGAAGGCAAACATTTGGTATCATTACAAGAATCACAGGTGGCAAGAGATTGATTCCGGCACTACATTGCGTAAGGCGATTTCGATTGAGTTGCGCGACCTCTATAACCAGAAGTCTATTGACCTGATGAACCGAATGACCAGCGAGGGACAAGGAAACGCATCAAGTGACCAGCTACACGGGAATGACGCAAATAGCCAAGATGAGCCCGGTAAATCGAGGTCCCATCGTATTCTCAATATTTGTCAGCGGTTGTCTCGCACGAATGACAAGAAGAACATCATGACGGAGGCGAAGGAACTCTTTTACGACGGGTCCTTCTTAGAAACACTCGATATAAATCCATATTTATTATGCTTTAAGAATGGTGTATTTGACTTCAAGGAGAAGATATTCCGTTGTGGTTTCCCTGAGGATAATATCTCGATGTGCACAGGCATCGACTACACCGAGCTAAACTCCATCGTCAATCAATCGGTAATCGAAGAAATCAACGAATTCATGCGTAAGCTATTCCCAGAACCCGAATTATGCCAATATATGTGGGACCACCTCGCATCAACTCTCATGGGGACTTCGCCAAACCAGACGTTCAATATGTATATTGGAATTGGTCAAAACGGTAAATCGGTTCTTGTAAACCTGATGGAGAAGGTACTTGGTGAGTACAAGGGTGATGTGCCACTTACATTGGTAACCGACAAGCGTGGCAAAGTCGGCGGTCTTGCCCCGGAGATTGTACAGCTAAAGGGTAAGCGATTTGCAGTAATGCAAGAGCCATCCAAAGGCGACCGCATCAACGAAGGTATTATGAAAGCACTAACTAGTGGCAAAGACCAAATTCAAGGTCGTGCTCCATATATGCCAAAGACGATTTCGTTCATTCCTCAGTTCAAGCTCGTAGTTACTTGTAACGTCCTTCTCGAAATCAAGAGCAACGATCACGGCACATGGCGTCGTATTCGCGCTGTTCCGTTCAAAGCGCTCTTCACTGAGAATCCCGTTGATGGCGACAAGGAGAAGCCATACCAGTTCCTTATTGATAAGTACATCGACGAGAAGTTCGACAATTGGGCGCCAGTATTTGCGTCTATGTTAGTAAAGCGCGCTTGCGTAACAAATGGCGCTGTCGCCGATTGCTCGATCGTTATGGAGAAGAGCAACGATTACCGCAAGAGCCAGGATTACTTGTCGGAGTTCGTTGGCGACCGGATTATTCGCTGCGAATCGAAGTTCATCAAGAAGAGCGAGCTCAACAACGAATTCTCTCTGTGGTATGCATCGAATTATGGGGGGCGAGGACCTAGCCCCAAGGACTTGCATGAGTACATGGATAAGACGTTTGGTCGTCAACGAAACCAGATGTGGAGTGGTGTGAAAATCAAATATGATACTGGACGCGAAGACGATGCAGGGTCAAATGGAGACGCGAGCAATTCAGATGACGCAGAACTTGGCGAGGTCAATCCAGATGAGCTTTAGACGACACAAATACGAAAAAATTGATTAGTTGTAAAATATTTTTACTTAACTCAAATAAAAATATTTGTAATATGGAAAACAAAATCGCATATTCCGGAAAAACGCCAAGAGAGTTCGAGCTTCAAACTGAATTTTGCCTATACGGATTTAACGAGACGTTTCATAAAAGATACGATGGATTTTTCGGTAAAAATGGGGATTCTTCAAAACAAAGAAACAATCACACAAGATATAAACCCGAAACCACCAAACGAATGCTACAAAGTTATCCATCATTAAATCGGCGGTATTGCATTGAGGCGGATCAATTCATAAATAGTTTTAGAGAACATAAATACTATTTTCACAATAATGTCTTTGAGGACCTTATGAAAACAGTTTGGCATCCAAAAAATTTCGACAAGTTCAAATACTGGGACTCAGATTGGACGTTAGATTAAGCGGGTCTCTTATATGGTTCTGCCATAACCAAGCTGTATAAATACAAAATCAAATCATAAGCGTATCGTTCGACGAGCATAACAAAAAAGGGGTATATGGCAACGACGACCAATATGGCAATTCTATAGCTTATTGACAAGTTTTTTTTTATAACAAAAAACACATATACTAAAACAGCAAATAAGACAAAATAGAATATAAACAAAATCTTATTTAGAACCGCATATGTAACTTCTCTCCCGAAGACATCGGCAGATAATACATCGCCTTTTATAAGGTCACTTTTGTAATCATTGTATTGATTTATTATGTATTGGTTTTGTATTTGAACCGCACCTTGATAGACCGCTTTTGCGTCTAGGTTTTTATAAATTGCATCAACGTCTTGCGCTGCCAAAGCGGTTGCTGCTGTTCCGGCTGCATTAGCCTGTTCGGTTGCTATTTTGTATGCTTGTTTGGCTTTGTCTATTTTGTCTTGTAAATCTTTTATTTTTTCTTTTAAATCGGCTATTTCAGTATTCAATTTATCAATCTCTTTTTGACGTTTTGTTTTTAAATCTAACCAATAGTACATTTGTTCTGTCTCTGTTGCAAGTTTGCGAATAATTACGTCTAATTCTCGTTGCAATTGGTTCCTCTGTGCTATTTTTCTGTCTTGTTCTGCATTTAAATCACGAATTCGGCGGTCTCCATCGGCGGGAATGTCAAAGTATTTATAGTAAAATTCTATAATTGGTCGAGGCGGTGGAGGCGGTGGACGCGGTTTCGATCCTCTTCCTCCCATTCTAAAATATCTATATAACCATTAGATATTTTATGAGGTTTCCTCGAACATTCTGTCAAAACTTAACATTCGGAATAAAAAATAGGCGCAAAAGTAAATTAAAAATTCAATATACATAATTAAAAATGGATAGAGGACTAAAGAAATTGCATAAAATATTTTTTTATAAATAGTTATTGACGGTTTGTAGTATATAATATATAAAAATACCAAAACTAATATAAAATATACAATCAGGAATAAAAAGTTTATTAAATTTATAAAGTTCATTTGTTCGTTTTGATAAAACGATTTTTGGTCATTTGTCCTGTATTCGCTATTCATATTTGTATGCGTCTTTAATAAGAGATTGTTTTGCACTTTAATGGAATTAAATATATCTTGTTTTCTTTTTGTTGTATCGTCTGTCAAAGTTAAGTAATCTTTGGCTAAACGTTCGTTTTCTTTTTGCCATATTTGATTCTCTTTATTTGCTAAACCAATCGATAATCTTAATTGTGCGAGTTCTTCTTCGAGGCGTTTCTTATCATTTAATAATCCATCCCGTTCTATTATCAGTTCTTCTATTTTTCTGCGATTAGCTTCTGCGTCAGCATTTAATCTTTCTTTTAGTGCAACCATTTGATTTAAAGCCGTTTGTTTTACGCCAATTACCCAATTTCTATCAGCTATTTTAGAATTTAATATTTTCAGTTCTCCCTCTAATCTCCAGATTTCTGGGTATTTAAATACAGGAACCGGAATTGGTATACGAAGCACAAATCTTCCACCTCCATTTCCCATTTTAGTATATATGTATTGCTAGTTACATATATATTAGAAAAAAACTGGTTACACCCTTGAACGTTTCAATTGGGACGCCTCAAGTCCCATTTCAAATGTTCATCTGTTTACACAAAAGCATATCCTCCAGTTTCGCTAGGCGAATTTGGTTTGGCTTTATCCGTCAAATAATATACCGTAGAAAGAGTGGTAAATCCGGAAGTGCTAGTAGCAGTATCAGCAGTAGCACTAGCAGTAGCAGTAGTGGCAGCAACTAAACTACTTGGAATTACACATACGGAATTGGATGCATCCCAGACAGTTCCTGTACTACAACAGTTATTTCCAACACAACTGGATAGGTTAATAGTTCCCAATAAATTACCGGATTTTGCACTATCTTTCGCGTCTTTTGATATTTGGTCGGGAGATAATATACTGGGTCCGTCTAAATCGATTTGGTCGAAGTACATTTTATCTCGACTTGCTACATCAAGATACATAAAATAAATTGTAAAGAAACCGGCTGCGAAAAGCAGAACATAGATTAAATCAAATACAACTGAAGGAATAAATGTAAATGTTCTGGATAATAATACTAAAATTACATAAATTACTAAAGTAATGACAAAGACGATAATCATTTTCAGATATTGGAAATAGCGTTGGCGGTAACTTTCATTTAATAATGCAGCCCTGCGTCTTCCATCTAACGCATTATCTATGTTCTGTTTCTTTTGTAAAAGTCTGGATTTTTCTGTGTCAACGATATCCATCATTTTTTGTTGATGGTCTAAAACTTGGGAGCTTGATGCATTTGCTTTTGTAAAATCTGCATTTAATTGGTCGAGTCCAGTTTGTATGTTTGTAACTTTGCTGGTTAAATTGGGGTCATTTGTTTGCGAGGATAGTGTTTTTAAATAGTTACCTTGCGCTTGAATGGGTCCAGATAAATCGATATAATGTTGATTTTCTGGCAATTCTCTTGACAATTGCTGAATTATGTTTCCCATTTATTAAATATATATTATGAAAATATTATTTATTTGTAGTGCTACACATTTTACACCGATAAATCTTATTCTCTCGCCAAAATAATAGCGAAAACCAATAATGAAGCGCAAGTTAACCCGGCTAACATAAATACCGAGTTCTGTTGCAAAAGCATAGACATAGAGTCTTCTACAACGGCGTCTTCTAATGTGGGCTTTCCGTCTATATAATTTAATACATTTCCACTAAAGTCGTATTTGCTATTCGCCATTAACACATCGCGTAATCCGGTTTTATTTTCATTTGTTATTTTTGAAATATTGCCAGATAAGTCTTTGTAGGTTGTCTCTATTTTATTTAACAGTTTAGAATAATCCTCAGCCTGCTGCGCAGTAGGCGAAACTTGGAAGTCATTGATGGCATTTATATACGTTTGCAGTTTTGTCTGGTCGGCGGGGGGAGGATTATATCCATATTTGGCGTTAACTTGTGATGTAGTCATATAACCATCAAATGGTTCAAACTGCCCCACCCTGCCATTATCCATCATTGGTGTGAACTTTTCAGTACCAACATTTGGATTCACCGATACATAAGTTATGCCAAATAAATTCCATTTATTAATTCTAACAATATTCATTCCCTGACTCATCTCACTAATAATCAACCGAAAATATGAAAATTTGTTTGTTGTATTTATATTAAATGTCTTTTTGGGCCAGATGCTGGCTGGTAATTCATTTGGCGATAAATTACGTTGGTCGACATAAGACCACATTTTCCCATCATTTGACCCAACGACAGTGAATTTCGTAGGGAATGTAGAAACCTGTGTTGAATATCCAGGACTCTGAATAACGTACTTATATAGATATATTTGATATGGCAATTGCACTTGAAGCCATTCTCCCGATAACGCCGATTCTTTTCCAGATTCTCCAATTTTAGTCGACCAATTATTCGTAGCGTCTCCACCACCTTGATAAGATGATGGCTGTGCGGAATTGAACGGGTCCTGTGTATACTTCGTATATCCAACTTTATAAGAGTTGTAATTCGGGTTGTTTTTATAGTCACATTGCCAATATTTCAATTCACTACCATTAAAAGCGTTATAAGCAGCCGCCTCATCGCTAGCTACAGAGGAGGATGATACTATATATGTGCCATTAGGGTCATAATCCTTGATAGACTGTTTAGATATACCTGCAACTTGGGTAGTATTACTAGTCAATCTAGAACCATTTGGTAAAGGCAAAACTTGAATTAAAGGTAAAGGGTCACTCATATTATACTTAATATAATATGATAATAAAAATGTGCTTATAGTTTCGTAAAAACAAAATATAATCCAGTAGTTGCTAAAATAGTCCAAATTATTCCAGCATACATGGTAGAGTCATAAGTCATTTTATATTCGTAAATTCTAGAATCGGGGGTTTCATAAAGTTCTTTCATTTTGGCGTCTAATTCAGACCGTAGCTTTAAAACGTCGGTATTATAGGTGTTCCTAATATAATTAAATGATGCGTCGTATTGTTGAGGCGTAATCGGATTCGCCAAAGTAATAGATTTTATCTTAGAAATGTCCCCAGTGGACTGATCCATGATTGAATCATAAACATCATTGACGGTTTGGATATTTTTGTCGCCGTCACTACAAACCGAACCTTGCGAGTTTATGTTTGTTAAGTTACTTGGATTTGTGCATTTCACATAATTGGCATACTTAGTATTAAAATCTATCAAATCTGCTAAAAGATAGTATTCCTTTGTCATCTTGTCTTGTAACGTTCCTGTTGGCATTTTATATGTTAACTATATTCTATATACTTAACAAATATTGTTTTTATTTCTTTATAATATTTTGCACATTCTGTATAACTTGAGATGCGCTTCTATTATTATAAATAAACAGCCCTAAAACAACGATGCCAATTCCTAAATTAATTGTGGTGAGCATCGTTCTATTAAAGATTTGCTTTGAATTCTCATACTTTTCTAGAGAACCACTATTTTTATTTTGAACATTACTAATTAATGTTGCGTTCTGTTTATTAATGCAAAGTTCTTTATTAATACAATTTCCACTATTGTCGGCAAAATTTATTGTATTACAAGACGTATCCCAGTATGAATTATATAGGTCCATAGTATTACAAACGTCTGCTGTTGGCATTCTACCATTATGCTCTGCATTCGCATAAAAAAAATCATTTTGACTATAGGCTATCGTTGATATATTCGACATATTTATATATTATGAAATTATATTTCTATACACAAATACGATAATAATCATAGAACA
>Ga0209550_10007452_pt1 | contig 10125 bp, 4 predicted proteins | sample LauGreSuBDMM15SN_2_FD_187567 | JGI IMG/M metagenome (GOLD analysis project Ga0209550, IMG submission 187567) | Freshwater lake microbial communities from Lake Michigan, USA - Su13.BD.MM15.SN (SPAdes) (version 5) | ecosystem: Environmental > Aquatic > Freshwater > Lake | place: Lake Michigan, USA... | reverse complement strand
ACGCTGGTGCTTAACTGATCAATCTCTTCGACATTCAAAACTTCTTCGCCGTTTTGCGGCTCAACTATCGGATCTTCTTCTTTAACTTCGACAAGTGCAACAACACCCAGATCCAATTCTGAATTTAGTTGCTGTTGATCTTCAATCTGTCCTTCATACAGTTCCCGCAACAAACTATTCAGATCATCAACCTGAGGGGATAGCGCAGACTGTTTTACTAGTAAATACTTGTCGTCCGAAAATGATGTACGTTCATCAATTGCAGCATCTCCGCCGTCAGCAACTGCCAGAACTTTTTCTACTATTTGGACCCAAGCTTGATCACCAATTGTAGAGATAACAGGCCGATCCGCCCTATCTGCAATCGAGTGAACTATACGATCAACTTGCTCCTTGGTAATTGATACATCACCTGTATCCACATTTCTTCCTGGATACATCACCTCAACTGAGCTACGCGCGCCACCAACCGCTTCTTGCAATGCAGACCCACTCATAGCGCTTAAATGATCTTGAACTCCGCGAAAAAGCGCCGCTGGTGTTTGTGTAAATGCCTTGAACAACTCTCCCAAATACTGTTTTTTAAACTTCTTCCCATCTACCGAAACCAATGGACCTAAAGGGGGTTCTGTTGCAAGGAACCTAAGCTCATTTGGAAAAATTGAATTTGAAAACTTCTGCGCTGCTTGACTTGAATCTGGAACCGGCAAAAATTGGTTGGGTAGGGGTAGTTCACCATCCTGAGACATCAATCTATTTATCGGCAAAGGCGGACAATCCAGAACGTTCAAATGGGACGATACAAATCTGACTATTACTTCTGGAACTCCTGTTTGCAAAGACTCCATATCATCAACGATTGGTCTAGAAATTTCCTTCCACATCCCAAGAAGCGTTGATAATTCAACAGCAATATGATCGGCGTAGTCGTCTGTCTCCGAAGTTTCTACTGGTCTACTAATTGCCTGATGTGAAGAAGAGTCTCTAGCAATCACAACCAAATTCGCTTGAGCACTTTGCGTGAAGAAAGGTTCTTTTGGGATTTCGCTGGAATATGAAGGACAAGCAATCCTGAATTCTCTAATCTTGATGTTCACTGACATTCGAAGCAGAACTTCAGAAAGTTTTCGCACAGACAAATCGACCAGTTCAAGTTCGGCTGAATCCTGCGGCGAAGCAACCATCGCCACAATCCTCAGAGTCTCTAACCTGCCAATATTTTTTGCTAACCAATCAATCAATTGAACGTCGTGTTTAGTTCCCGAATCAAACACAGTTGCATTTGGGTCTACCCAATTGCCTACATTGTCGTTACAGTCAATTGCAGCAAATGAAACTAAATCTGATTCGGTTCTCAACCCCAACTTACTTACCGCTAACTGGGCGCTCTTATCACTGCTTAGATAAAGAATTACAAGGAATTCACTGCGCTTTTTGTTCTGGGTGGACATTTATAAACCGTGTGTTGTACGGGTTTTCACTTGTTGAATTCCCAACAAGAGGGATTCAACTGCCCGCACGATGAGATCCGGAGTATCTGAAGTATTACGAATTGCTGGCCAATACGGTGGGTGGCTTAAAGCTGATCTATTAAGGGACACTGAATCCCAATATGCTTCCCCATCTTCTCCGTAGCTTCTCAAAACATCTGAGAGGAGTTCAACGAGAGCTGTTTTCCTCTGATCGGGACTATGCTCCGATCCCGAAACCAACGCCAATTTCTCATTGATTTTACAATCCAAGTTTTTTCTCATGGTTTGTTCGTCCTTAACCTTGTTTTCACCAAATTCCACGGTTACTTGACCAGTAGAAATCCAGTTCTTGATGATCGGATTGGCAGAGTCATAGTGAAGAATTCTTTCTGAACCATCACGCATCGTTCCAAGGTCACGCAAAACGATATAAGGCCGTAAAGGAACCAAATTGTTTTGTTGACCAACCATTACATAGGCAAGGGACAGCGACTCCAGCACAGCGAACAACTCATCTCCTGCGTAATTGTCAGTCGGCGTGGTCAACATAGGGTAAGGAAAGTTGGCGGGAGCATTCTCAAGTGACCATGGCTGTGCAATTTTTATCGCTCTGTTCTGGCCATTTCGTGGAACATCAATCAATCCAAGAATGCGTCCAGTGAACCAACCTCTTATCATCGCAATGATGTGCTCTTGTGGTGCTGGAATAAATTCACCTAGGAGACGCGCACGACGCTTTGTCCAAAACTGACCTCTCTGGGCTGCAGTCTGATTCTCGGTTCCCCACCGTTGGCCGATTGGTTCAAGCAATGATTGAAACAAAAACGGATGATGGGCTCCACCCAATAAAGACATGATTTGGATGCTTTCGATAGATGCATCATTCACAAGATACTTCTGGATCAAGTTCTCATCTGGAGCCTGCCCTCCTTCCGATACAAATGGTCTGATCAAGTTAATTACATCTTCTTGCAATTCATGACCGTTAAATGGAAATCGACTGAACTGGCGTTTTAAAGGCCTTACCGGGTGAATGTGCTGATGGAGCGAGTCATCTAAATTCACTAAAGGTGCCGATGCCTGGATTGCTGCTTGTAACTGTGCAACAAATTTGGTCCGTCGCTCTCGATACTCTGACTCATCAACGTGAACATTGGAACTAAACACTGCACTTCCTGCCGTGTAAGTTCGAAGTGTTGATTTTAACAAATCATCAAAGGCGGTGTTTGGTCTCCGCAACCACATGCGCGCACGTTGTTGAAGGTCAACGGGTGAAAACTTGAGTTCAACTACAACATCTGATTTAGGCCTCGTCGTGTCTCTGACGACCATCGAGCTTGGATTCCAGGGCTGAGAAATCTGAACAGCCTGTGCCGGTCTAACCAAGTTTCGATTTACATTGGCAAATTCATCCATTTGGCGCAAAAAGTCTCCAGAAATCACACTGGTTCGTGCTGCCGCACGGTGTTCTGCTTTTTGAATTGGATCGCCACCAACTGTGCGAGAGAGTACGTCAAGAAATACATGAGCAAAATTTGCAGGCTCAATTAACGTGTACTCACTTGCTGGTGGTGTGGAGTCTGAAGGTGGAAGTCCATTAGTCCACGTTGGCCAACCACTGATACTTTCCAAACCTTGGTCAAGCAGTACCGAAGAGTCTGCGATTGACCGTTTGAGAGGTGTGAGGAAGCCATTTGCGAACTCGGCAAGTAGCGCACTTGCATACTCGCGAATTTGAGCTTCAACAACATACTGTCCATAATTCAAAGCAGCAGAAATTGCTTCACCAACTTTTTCGTTTGACTGTAATGTGAAGTTACCTTTAGACCCTGAAATTACCGCAGCGGCCTGTGCTGTCCATTCTGATTCAGACGCATAAAGCGAACAAGCTTTATGTTCATTTTCACCCATCAATTCAGTACATACGCCCTTAATTGGGTTAACCAGATCATCAATTAATTTTTCGAGTAATTCAGTTGTGACAGCAAATCCATAATTCGCTATCGATTCCTCAATTGCGGCAATCACTTCCTTCGGCTTTGATTCGGTCCATGACTTTACGTTTCGCTCTATTAAAGGTCGCATGCTCGTATCAAAATCAATAATTGCATTTCTAACTGCGCTTATGATTGCTTCCAAATAAGATTGGGCTGATGCCCTTCCAATATCTGCCAGCTGAGCTGCAGTGCCAGTTGCAACTTCTAGGAGACTTCCGTATTCCCTTGGACGAATAGCATCAAGCACATCATTTGCATCTAGTCCACGTTCGTTTAATCCAACCTTCTTCACAAACCAGAGAAATTTATCCTCTGCTATTGCTCGCGCCACCTCATTTGGCTTGTTTGTATTCAGACGAGCCATATACCCACGGGCTTCATCACTTTCCATGTGATATCCGGCCATGTACGTCGCTGCATCTCTTGCGAGCCTTTGAGACGAGTACCTTTCCAAATATCGAGTTCCGACGCTTACGCGAGCGCACCCCAGTGCGCTGAACGCTGGAGCTCCCTGTTCCGTCGGAAGACCCCTATTGATCAATAAATCATGCTCCGACATATTGGTTTGAGCTTTATCAACCCAGTTTGTCATGGTGAATGCAATTAGTTGATCTTGTACTACTTCATCAACACACCAAGCAACAAGAGCACCCCCAATAGTTTCAAATACTTGCTTATCTGAGGTGAAGTGAACATTTGCGGCGTTCTTACTACCCACTAGGAACGGATACGCAGGACCGCTCCTTCCTATCGCTCCAACCACCCCAGCAGCTTGCAAAGTTTGAGGCTGTTTTAGACCAATTTCTGTTAATTGTGGTTGAGCGTTATTGCCCTGTTGGACACCGTGCCAATAGTGACCGTTGAGTATTTCACTTATTGCTGCAAGGCTATTTGGTTGAATACCTCCCATCATCAATCCTCCGATCGAGGCAAAAACTTCTGGGGTATACAGAATTCCGAAGGAGTGGTCGCCCCACGACTCGAGCGCTCGCAATGTGTCGAACACGTCCATGAGCAAACCTGCTCCAGTTCCACCTGCGAGCGAAGAGACCACTACAACAATTGGATCTCCACTTTGTCCTGTTGGGTTCTCATTATGTACAAGCTTCCACAACTCGGTTAACTCTGTGATTGAAGACGTACTTGACGCTCTGTCCAAAACTGATCGAATTCCATGTCTAATTTGGTCTAAGTAAGCTAGGGCTACAGTCCGCCCAACGGCTCGATACGCTCCGGCGCCTGTTGAAATCGGAATTGTAAGTGGTGGTTGGACCCGCCAGCCTGCAAATTCTTCTTTGATTCCAACTTTGTTATCTAGCGTGTTAACAACATTAGAAAAGTTGATCCCAGGGCCTACTAAACCTAGGTACTCGCGATCGGGAAGCATCTCTGCGCCGCCCATTGATACTCCATCCTGAATAGTTGGTGTATCAATATGGAGAAACTGGAAACCTTCAGGAATTCCTCGCGACTCAGGCCAATTGTGTTCGGTTAGCCAATGGCGAAGGTCTCGTTTTAGAAATCGCAGAGTTTTCCCACCAGAACCACCAAGACCTACAAATACAACTCTCCGATACATAACTGTCCCCCATTTTCTCAATCATTGACTAGAACTAAACCGATGCTATTACTAAATCTTGTTGTACCACAAACCTGTCATCCGCTTAATGGCACAATCAATATGGCCATGTTCCTTCCTCATGAACCTGGGATAGGAGGTGGTCCTGGACGCCTTGACGGACCAGACGGCGGAGATGGACGTGACTCGACTTCGTTTACTTTTACTGACTGCGATCCAGCCAACGGTGGCTTGATTTCTTTTCGAACGCTTGAACCATCCGAATCACCCGTGGAACTCTTATCCCGATATTCCTTGCACACTTCTTTGATCTTTTGCCCACGAAGCAAGTTGGTTACGCCAACTAATCCGCCCTCAGAACCCGATGTAGGCACAAGAATCGTAAGTTGTGCCGTGATTAGATCTGAATTTGATGCAATTCCTTCCGGCTTGGACACAATTATCGCCTTTTTAAATGGAACTGCAAGACCACCACTATCTGTGCGCTGCCAATAGGCAGCAAGTGCTGACTTTGCGACTTCAGCCTTTGCCTCTGAGAATGGTCTGAAAAATCCACCCAACTTTCGATCAAGCTTTATCTTCTGAAGCACCAGTGCTGATTTCGTGCTTGAACCTAGCGGTCGCTTTAGATCAGAAGCAGACGGTTGAAAACTGTTCAATTCAACTCCACCTATAAACAGGTTCACCTGTCCAAACTGAGAAAGTCCAATTTCAATCATCGCTTCGTATGAGTAAACTCCTTGCGAAGAAGGCATCACAGCTAATGCACCAGAAATCAATCGTAGAAGCAGCAACGAGAGCAGCATCGCAAACAGAACCAATAGAACAGTCAAGATAATTACAGGCAACGTTGGAGGAGGCTCTTCAAAAGTAAACGCAGCAGTTACTAGAGCAACCTCTGTGGTCGATGGGTCTCCATACGTAAATTGCACGCCGGGAAAATTGCTAAGCGTGCAATCTGTTGTCTTACTTCCGATCTCGATATTCAAACCAACTAGTACTTCCTTGCCTGTAAGCAGCAAGAAATTAGTGCCTACGCTTTCTCCATCAATCAGGAGTGAAGGCTCAATTACAGCGCATCCATCCGAATTATTGAGTTCGGCAATTAGAGATTCAATACTTATATTGAGTTCGTTTCCTTCGTTCAATCCAAGGGTGCTTACACGACACGCTGGGGTTTTAAAACTTTTATCTGATGGAGTGTCACCAGTTTTGGGATTGCGATCTGATTCAAAAACCCATGGCGAAAGACACGCCCCGAAGTCTGGCATTGGCTTATCGATCTCTACGTTGATCGGAAACTTACTTCCAAATATGGGACTTGATGGAACTGCTTCAATTTCTAATTCAGCTGTCAATCTATTTTTATATTCGGCTGTGATTTCTTGAGCCATAATTTCATCTGGGGTTACAACTTTGGTTTCACCTTCAGAATCACCTTTGTATCTAAAAACAACCTGTCCAAGCTCTTCTTCCGTCAATAGGTTTCCTGTTTGTACTGGCCGAGCTGGATTGTCTCCCAACTTTGTTATTCGGACCGTTGGTGGATCAACATAAGTTGCCATTAAGCAATAACCCTGAAAGTTTGCTAGCAGGCTGATTTTCCAACCTTTTAAGAGAACAGAATTAGCCAGCGGACTAAACGTAGTTTTAGTCGTGCTGGACACGTCCTTCTCAGTAAAAAAATCGGAGATTTGTTTGGTTTCACCTTCACTAGTTAGAACTTGAATATCTATGAGTTTTGGAAGTGGTTGGAGATCTAACGAAATAAGACTTATTGATTTAATAAATTTTGAATCAGGTAACGCTGGCGTAATCAATGAAGGAATATTTGGAGTTGGACAATAAATGTCGCCCCCGGGACCTGTGATCGCAACACCAATGCGCTGGAACACTGGCTTCAATTTTCCGATCTCGTCTTTATCTACCGAGAAAATCTCGCCGACTACAGAAGGTACATCGCCTGGGCACCGCTGAACTTCACCCAATTCACTAGGAATTGTGCGATCACCTGTGATCTGAGCCATCAGATCAAGTGTCTCTTGAAAATTCTCCTTCTTTTTCTTGAGTTCTGCAGGATCACCCAGAAGGACTACATAGGTATTTACATGTGAATCACGAAGTTCTTGCGGCCAACCTGATTCGTCACATGTATCTTTTGATAGAGAATTGAGGTAATCCGATTCAGTCTTACCATCTTTCAACTGAGCGTCGTCATAGTCAAAGACTCCGTCGGTGAACCAGATGAGAAATTTGCAATTTGTGGCAGGCTTGGAATCAAGAAAATCGCGAGCGTCATTTAACGCATTTATGAAATTTGTGCCACCTTGCTGCACGTCATTCGGAAGCTTCGACTTAATCTCATCTGCTAGCCCACTTGGATCAGAAATATCCTTTTCAAGATCAACGATTCCAGTTTGTCCATCAGAGAATCCAAATCTCGTTGTTTGCGCAAATGCCATCAAGGAAACGTTGACATCTACACGTGTAGCGGCTTCCCCCTCATTTTGAATACCACCCCAAATGGACTCAAACATGGTTTCTAATGCATCAAAACGTTGTCCGTCTTTATCTGTTGTCGGTCCAGTTGATAGCGACAAACTGTTATCGAGCAGAATGAGGATGTCAACTTGATTAATTCTTGCTTCGTCAACCCCAGGACAAATGTCAATATTCTCTGATGCATTTTGAGGTGTCGCAGCATTTGCACTGGGGATTACGACGAATCCGATTATGGCCAAAATTGAAATAGCGAAACTCAGCAGTTTCTTATTCAACGCAGATTTAGACATCACCCACCCGGCCTAAGCATTTCATAAACAGAAACGTAAAGATGTATTACGCCTAAAACCCACGCGGCAAGGACTAGTACCGAAACATACTTTGTTGATTCAAACGGTCCAGCCCAATCACTAAATGAATTTGAGCTTCGCCGAAGGTTTAGCGATTGTCTAAACCATCCCAACAACGCAACACTTCCAAACATTCCAAGTAAAGCTCCGACCAAATGAATGCCAGTTTGATTTCTGTCCTTTAATACAAGCCAGAATTCAACTCCAAGAAGTACCGCGGATACGAGTACTGGAACCAACGGTGGGCGACTTAGCGAACTTCCACCCTTTGAGCCAGACGTTGGAGTGACTGGTCTTACCGGCCCTTGTCCTCCAATAATCGGCGGACCAGAAGACTTAGCACCAGGACCGCCTAAAGGCCTGCGACCCGGAATCGGCGGAGGCGCAGGCTTGTTCACAAAAATGATCCTACGACTCGTACCAATGATGGACAAGTCCCATTCGAGGGTTAGCCCAAACTTATCCCTTTTGATTCATCCAGGTTCCGGCCGAAATGAGCGACAGCCCAACAGTTCCTGCCCAGGCAGGGATACCAATCGGTACCCCATCGCTGTTGCTCACCAAGTCGAGGACAAATGCGGTATGCCAAGCAGCCGCAACAGTTGAGCCAATGGCTAGGGCCAGCATCAGGGTTGAACTCACGGAAAGGCGACCGGTCAGCTTCCCTATATATATGACAGCCCCAACCCCAGCAGAGGCATACGTCAGCAAATACCCAGCATCTAAGTACGTCGTATATATGTCGCCTGTTATGTCCAAGTCCTTATAGCTTTTGCGAATATCGCTAAATCCAGCCGAGTCCGAGAACAAACCCCACCACTTTTCAATTTCAAGCCATTGGCCAATAGCCAAGCTGTAAAACACGAGCGCTGCGCCAATAAGCACCAAATAGGGCTCATACCCCGCAATGGGGTTGAGCCGTCGAGAATTTCTTCTCACCACCGAGTTACCCGGGATCACAATGCCTCCGCCTGAGTTGAAGACCTTCCAACCCAGTGTTACCGAGGCGGACAAGAGAACCAGTGTGGGGACCAAGAGTCGTGCTCTGTCTTCCAAGTCCCAAATGAGTTCCAGCTCATTAAGAAATGTGGCTACCCCAGCAATGGATGCAAATCGCATGGCAAGTTGAGAACCACTCGACAGAGCCCAGGCACTAAGTCCGGCTGCAACAGCATGAAAAACCCAGAAGCGTTCGGGTGCACCCTGAAGCAGCCCTTCTAAAACGCATTCCAACGAAAGAGCAAGAATGACGAACAGCATCACATTGATCTGATCGTCGTCCGACATTTCCCCAAGTCCTAGAAAACCACTTCTCATAATCCCCCGTTCGACTTCTACAACTAGTACCGACACTAGTACCAGGTGCGCCATTTCAAAGTAGATACCAGAAAGTAGTAATAGTGTGGGAATATGAGCACAACTGGTCCGACAGAGGAATCAAAATCGGAAATCCTTTTAGACAGAATTGATGCGTTGCGGATTCTGCGTGCCGAGTCTGATGACGAGCGAGACCAACTTCTCTTTGAAATTGCAGGGTCCGGACAAGTTGAGCAAGAAATGCTTGCACAAATGTCTTCCCCTCGACCGATTCTTTATCCAGAGAGATTTGAAGAAGCACATCGTTTCATGGTTCGCGGACTTGAAGTTCTTGATCGCAATGGTCCCCGTTCTCCGCGGGTTAAAGGATTCGGTCCGCTATCTCCAGTAGTTCAGTGGTTTGTGCAGCAAGTTATCCGGTTCATCGTCCGGAGTTACCAAGAAAAAGTTCTACGGCATATTTGTGGTCTTTACGAAAGACGTGAGGCGGCCAGCAGCTGGAGCAGCCCAGAACATTCCATGCTTCGCAGATGTCGTCTTGACATTTCTCGAGTTAAAGAAGGAATGAATGGAAAAGCACTTGGTCTTCCTACGTTTATCTTTGGTGGTGCAATTTTTACTTCGGTGGCAAGTGGTCTGAGATCTCTCAGCGAGTTAGCACTAGGCAATTCAATCGGACTGGCAGGTTTCGCCGCAGTGCTCATTGCTATCTTTCTATTGCTGTCTTGGCTGGCCCTTTATAGTTCCGGAATCGCTCGAAAGAGAATAAAGATCAGTATCGATCAGCCGATAAAGGCTTTGTACGAAACCATTGGTTTTGCAGGTAAACCTCCGAAGGACGAGAGCGGAAACTTCGCAGTATTCGCAATCATCTTCCTGGCCCTGAGTTGGCTCATCGTTCCTCTCTC
>Ga0209550_10007451_pt1 | contig 10125 bp, 8 predicted proteins | sample LauGreSuBDMM15SN_2_FD_187567 | JGI IMG/M metagenome (GOLD analysis project Ga0209550, IMG submission 187567) | Freshwater lake microbial communities from Lake Michigan, USA - Su13.BD.MM15.SN (SPAdes) (version 5) | ecosystem: Environmental > Aquatic > Freshwater > Lake | place: Lake Michigan, USA... | reverse complement strand
GAATGATTAATAAAAAATTGCAAGTTTGGCTTCCGCTTTTGTTTAGCCTTATTATGATTGTGGGTATGTACGTTGGTTATTATATGAGAGACAATATGCCTGGAAAAAACTTTTTTAGCAGAGAAAAAAGAAGGCCAATTCAAGAAATAATGGATTTAGTACAATCGAAATATGTAGATGAGGTTAGTTTAGATAGTGTCGCCGATGCTGGCATACAGGCTATGTTAAACAAGCTAGACCCTCACAGCGTTTTTATACCTGCCGAGGATTTACAAGAAATAAATGAAGATATTGATGGTAAATTTTTTGGAATAGGTGTTGAGTTTACTATTATAAATGATACCCTAAATGTTGTAAATGTATTAAAAGATGGCCCTAGCCAAAAGGCTGGCGTAGAGGTAGGCGATAAATTTATTAACGTAAATGATAGCCTAATAGCAGGTAATAAAATAGATAATGAAAAGGCTAGAAAACTTTTACGAGGCGATTTTAATACAAAAGTAGATATACGCATTTTAAGAAATAATCAATCAAAAGTATTATCGGTTACAAGAGGGATTATTCCCTTAAAAAGTGTAGATGCAGCCTATATGATTGATGCCACCGTTGGGTATATACGCTTAAATAAATTTTCGGTTACTACCTATAAAGAATTTATGACAGCCCTTACCGATTTAAACAAAAAGGGATTACAAAAATTGATCTTAGATTTAAGAGATAATGGCGGTGGCGTATTAGACGAAGCCATTGAAATTGCTGATGAATTTTTAGAAGGCGATAAATTAATTACGTATACAGAGGGTAAACATTTACCCAAAAAAGAATATCGTTGCCGAAGGCAAGGGCAATTTGAAAAAGGAGCATTAGTTGTATTGGCCGATGAAAATACGGCAAGTGCAAGTGAAGTATTATTAGGGGCTTTGCAAGATTGGGATAGAGCAACCATAATTGGACGCAGAACATTTGGGAAAGGATTGGTGCAAGACCAATACGACCTTAGCGATGGAAGTGCGTTACGCCTTACCGTTGCCAGGTACTATACTCCCATAGGGCGTAGCATACAACGTAGTTACAAAAATGGCGAAAAAGCTTATTACGATGAAGTTAGCAACCGCTTTAAAGACGGCGAAACTCAGTTTGCAGATAGTGTAAAAAATGACACTAGTAAAGTATTTAAAACAAAAAATGGGAAAAAAGTGTATGCTAGTGGTGGTATTACACCCGATTATTTTGTGGCATTAGATACCAGTGGTTTTACAAAAAATACTGCATTGATTTATAACAAAGGCACAATTAATAATTTTACCTATCAATATTATTTGCAAAATAAAACACAATTATTAGCCTATAAAAATAGTAAGGAGTTTAGCACAAATTTTTTATTCTCAGATGCAAATTGGAAACAATTTGTAGCCTTTGCTGCTAAAGACTCTGTTAATTTAAATAGTACTACAATAAAGGAAAAAAATAACCTATCAAACGTATTAAAAGCTACCCTTGCTAGGCAACTTTGGCGTAATGATGGCTATTTTGAAGTAATGAATTTAAGTGATTTGGAGGTTAAGAAAGCATTGGAGGTATTAAAATAAAATCAATCCTTCAAAAAAAACTCTGAAGTAAAAAAGTGTTTTAAAAACATGCCTATAATTTTCAATGTAAAGATAGCTTAGATTATTTTTTTTACATGAAAGGTATTTAGTGTTAAATGAATACAACGAATGTTTAACAACTTACAAAGTTTAAAAAATCAATTATTTTCATTTTATTACCTTTACCAGCAATTAAAGATTTTAACCATGTGGCTTAATAACATTTTAGAAACTATTGGCAATACACCGCTAATAAAATTGAATAAAATCACCAATGATTTACCTTGTACTGTTTTGGCAAAAGTGGAGTATTTTAACCCTGGCAATAGCATAAAAGACCGTATGGCACTTAAAATGCTTGAAGTAGCTGAAAAAGAAGGTAAAATAAAGCCAGGCGGTACTATTATTGAAGGTACCAGTGGCAATACCGGTATGGGTTTAGCCCTAGCTGCATGTGTAAAAGGCTATAAGTGTATTTTTACTACAACCGATAAGCAAAGTAAAGAAAAGGCCGATATTTTAAAAGCTGTAGGTGCAGAGGTTATTGTATGCCCTACCAATGTTGAGCCCGAAGACCCTAGAAGTTATTATAGTGTAAGTAAACGCCTTGCTACAGAAGTACCCAACAGTTGGTATGTTAACCAATACGATAATTTGGCCAACCGATTAGCACATTACGAACAAACCGGCCCCGAAATTTGGGAACAAACCGAAGGCAAGGTTACCCATTTAGTTGTAGCCACGGGTACTGGAGGTACAATTGTGGGTACAGGCAAGTATTTAAAAGAAAAAAATCCGAATATAAAAATATGGGCTATAGATAGTTATGGTAGCTTACTTAAAAAATATTTTGAGACAGGAGAGCTAGATCAAAAAGAAGTATATCCATACATTAGTGAAGGTTTTGGCGAAGATTTTGTACCCCAAAACTACGATATGCAATACATAGATAAGTTTGAAAAAGTAACGGATAAAGATGGGGCAGTAATGGCTAGGCGTATTGCTAAAGAAGAAGGAATGTTTTGTGGCTATAGTGCAGGTAGCGTATTGCAAGGCATGTTACAATTAAGTAACGAGCTAACTAAAGATGATGTAGTTGTACTAATTTTTCACGACCACGGTAGCCGTTATGTAGGTAAAGTATATAATGATGAATGGATGATGGAACGTGGCTTTTTAGATGTAAAAACCTTTAAAGATCTAATTAATGGTAGAGGAAGTAAAAAAATTATTACCGTTACACCTACCCAAACGGTTATGGAAGCCATTACCCTAATGAAGAAATATGATATTGAAAATATTCCTGTACTAGAAGCTGGTGTTATTGTTGGTGCAATTTCAGAAAGTGGGTTGTTTAGTAAAATATTAAATGATGTAGACATTAAAAATCAACCTATACAACAGGTAATGGAAAAGCCTTATCCCGAGGTTTCTTTTGATACAAGAGTAGAAAGATTGGTTACATTTATAACAAAAGAAAACGGCGCTGTACTTAGCAAAGACGAAAGTGGCACTTACCACATAGTAACAAAATACGATATTATACAAAGCCTTAGCAAATAGTAAAAAATAATAAAAAAGCATTACTGTACTGTATTCTGTTAAATGAATGCAGTATTTTTTATAGCCCGCAAAAAGGAATTGTCGTAAAACTACGTATGCTACTAATGTATATTTTCTTTTTAAAAACAAGCAATACTACTAACATACCTGTATTTACAGCAACCCAAAAAAAGAGAAATAACGCTCTAGTAAAGGGTTTACATATGTTTCATATTTATTTGAACTATTTTTTAAACGATATACAACATCCTAACATAAAGTAACGTAATGTACGAAAGACTAAAAAAACCAATATCTACTAGCTTATACCCTAAAAAGCTATGATAGCAGTAGAAAAACCAAAAAAAAGTTTCTCCCAAGGAGACTGTTCAAGAAATCAAAAGAGCTACCAATGCTTGGTTGGTTTAAAAATTTCTAACTTCTGAACTTATACCTTAGAAATTTTTTTTTACCTATAACAAGGGTTATTTTTATACAATGATTTTAAAATCTATTGAAAACCTCTCACTAACACCACTACGTATAATTTCCTTAGTTCCCTCTCAAACTGAGTTATTATTTGATTTGGGTTTAGATGAACAAGTAGTGGGCATTACAAGATTTTGCATTCATCCAACAAATTGGTTTAAAACCAAAACAAGAGTTGGCGGTACAAAAAACATAAATATAGCCACCATAAAAAAATTAAACCCTACATTAATTATTGCCAATAAAGAAGAAAATGTAAAAGAACAAATTGAGGAATTAGCTAAATATTATCCAGTTTGTTTAACCGATGTAAATAATTTACAGGAAGCCTTGCAAATGATTGAAGATATAGGTGTATTAACTAAAACACAAAAAAAAGCTAATTATCTTACCCAAAAAATAAAAAATAATTTTGAGCAATTAGCTATAACAAAATCTTCCTTAAACACTTGCTACCTTATTTGGCAAAACCCTTTTATGACTGTTGGTGGAGATACTTTTATAAATGATATGCTACAAAGAAGTGGCTTTAATAATTTATTTTCAAACGAAAAAAGATACCCAGAAATAAGTATTTCTCAATTGCTAATTGCTAATTGTCAACTGATTCTTCTCTCCAGCGAACCCTACCCTTTTAAACAAATACATATAGATGAGTTACAACTACAATTACCCCATACAAAAATACTTTTGGTAGATGGTGAAATTTTTAGCTGGTATGGTAGTAGATTACTAAAAGCAACGGAATATTTTAGCCAATTAAGGGCAAGTGTTGCAAAGCTTTAAACGATATACAACCATCCTAATAATGCAAGTTTCTCCCTTTAGTTTCTCCCCCATCTTCCTTACTTTTGTAAAAACAATTATTTATGAGTAAATACAGTTCTGGGGTTTTATTTGGTGCAGAGTTAGAAGCATTGTACAACGACGCTAAAGACAATCAATTTGCTTTACCTGCAGTAAACACTATTGGCACTAATAGCATTAATGCAACGTTAGAGGCTGCCGCAAAAGTTAACTCTCCTGTAATTATACAATTTAGCAATGGTGGTGCCCAATTTATTGCCGGCAAAGGAATGCCAAACGATAAGTTGCAAGGCAATATTTCTGGTGGCGTATCGGGTGCATTACACATACATAATGTGGCTAAGCATTATGGTGTACCGGTAGTTTTACATACCGATCATGCAGCAAAAAAATGGTTACCCTGGATTAGCGGATTGATAGATGCTGGCGAACAATTTTATAAAGAAAAAGGGCAACCTTTATTTAGCTCTCATATGTTAGATTTAAGTGAAGAGCCTATTGAAGAAAATATTGCAACCTCGGTAGAGTTTTACAAACGTATGGCTCCATTGGGTATGAGTATTGAAATAGAATTAGGCGTAACGGGTGGAGAAGAAGATGGAGTTGATAACAGCGATGTAGATAATGAAAAATTATATACTCAGCCAGCTCATGTTGCCTACTCCTTCACCGAGTTAAGTAAAGTGGGTAAATTATTTACAGTGGCTGCAGCATTTGGCAACGTACATGGTGTTTATAAAAGTGGAAATGTACAATTAACACCTATTATTTTAAAAAATAGTCAAGATTATATTGAACGAGAATTAAAAACTGGACCTAAACCAGTTTACTTTGTATTCCACGGTGGTAGCGGCTCTCCACAAAATCAAATAAGGGAGGCGATTAGTTATGGTGCTATAAAAATGAATATAGATACCGATTTACAATGGGCTTATTGGGAAGGTGTGTTAGAAAATTATAAAAAGAATGAAGCGTTTTTACAAGGGCAGTTAGGCAACCCAACTGGCGACGATTCTCCCAACAAAAAATATTACGACCCAAGAGTATGGTTACGGAATGGCGAAGAAAGTTTTATAAAAAGATTAGAAGTAGCGTTTGAAGATTTAAATTGTATTAATAGAAATGCATAATAATAGAAGTTTAGTTAAAAGCTGCTCATCTAAACCCTTAAACAAATAATAACTATGAGTATAAAAAACGAAGATTTTTTTGAGATAAAGCTAAGTGGCGATATGGAAGAAATTCCTTTTCATGAAAATAAATCTAGCTGGTTTAAGCGAATAAAAAAGGGAATAAACACCTCAACAAAAGATAAAAAAGATTCACCAGGTGGCTTGTGGGAAAAATGTCCAAGTTGCAAATACACTTGTACTATAGCTGAGCTTCATGAGAATAAATTTGTATGCCCCAAATGTCAACACCACCATAGAATTGGTAGCGATGAATATTTTGAAATTATTTTTGACCATAATGAGTTTACTGAACTATTTGCTAATATAAAATCGAAAGATTTTTTACAATTTGTAGACTTAAAGCCATACAGCAAACGCTTAGAAGAAACCTATGCAAAAACGGATATACACGACAGTATAACCGTTGCCCATGGAAAGGTTGAAGGTAACGACTTGGTACTAGCTTGTATGGATTTTGAGTTTATTGGCGGTAGCCTTGGCAGTGTAATGGGCGAAAAAATTAGTAGAGCATGTGATTATTGTATGCTCCATAAAATTCCGTTTATGATTATTAATAAAAGCGGCGGTGCAAGAATGATGGAAAGTGCTTTTTCGTTAATGCAATTAGCAAAAACCTCTGGTAAATTATCGCAATTAGCCGATGCTAAAATACCGTATATTTCTCTTTGTACCGACCCTACTTTTGGAGGCACCACAGCAAGTTTTGCAATGCTTGGCGATATTATTTGTGGAGAGCCCGGCGCTTTAATAGGCTTTGCTGGCCCAAGGGTTATTAAAGAAACTATTAAAAAAGATTTACCCGAGGGCTTTCAACGCAGTGAGTTTTTATTGGAACATGGCTTTTTGGATTTTATTATACCAAGGGCTGAATTAAAAAATAAATTGAAGGTGTTGTTGGAGTTGTTTAAGGGGTAGAAAAATTAGTTAAGCTCATAATTAATTCCCCTCCACATACTTCTTAAAATTATCCAAAATTGCTTGCCAGCCTACTTCTTGCAATTCAATACTATTTTCAGTTTCGTCATCAAAGGTTTCTACTACTTCGGTAACATAGCCAATGCTAGAAAAGGTAACCGTCATTTTACGCTTATCATCTAAAGTAATCATTAATAATTCCTCCGTTAATACATCATCCTAGTTTACCACTAAAATCAAAACTATAACTACCATCTTTTGCGGCCATGGTATAAACAAACTTACCACCTATTTATAAATCATTTATTGCTGCAGGGCGATGCCAGGCTACCTAACTACTAACTCTGCGATAATTCCTTAACAAAATCGCTTACTAAATAGCTAATTAGTTTTCCTGTATTTTCATTTTTTCTTCCATCGGCTAATTGAGTAGCTCCTTCACAAATATGCAAGTAAGCCGCTTTAGCATTTTGTGCAATAAAGGTTATATATTGCCTAGCTTGCAAAACCGAAATACCACTTGGTGATGTAGCACTACTTAACGCATTTTCTATACAATCCACATCTAGCTCTATACCTGTATACGTATCTTCTGTAAAGCCAGTAGCATGTGCTATGGCTTGTATAAAATTTTTACGTTCATGTATAAATATTTCTTCGTAAGTAATATAATCTATAAAAGGATTGTTATGTATTTCCATTAACACACTTTGCGGAATATAATTTTCATGCACCCCTAAAATACAATATTTTCCTAAATACCCATCTTCTTCGGCATATTTGAAGCCGTTACCGCTGTGCCTACCTTGGGCAGCTTTAAAATCGGTATGGGCATCTAAATTAATACAGTTTATTTGCGATAGTGGCGTTACACCCGCCTTATATAAGCCTTTTGCAACCCCTTTAATAATGGGGTAACTGTTATTGTGACCGCCACCAATTACAATAGGTATTTTTTTACATGAAGCAATTACTTTTAAAATATCTTCTACTTCGGCATCAATAATTTCTAACGCATGGCGGTAAGCGTTTATTAATTCATCTTGATTATAGGCATTAGAATCTATTAAATATTTTATATCTCCAAAATCAAAATGCCCTAGCACTAAAATTTCATCACCTACTAAAAAATCATTGCTTTGCATATTTAAAAAAGAAGATAAAAAAGGAAGCCAAGCTGTATCAGTACCGCCAGTTCCGTAATTGGCCATTACACCAATATCTTCTGGTATACCTACTATTACATACTTTGCTTTTGAATTGGTGAGTACTTGTGGCCATTCGCCTTGCTTATCTAGCGTACATACTCTTTCGCCAATCTTTGTTTCAAATCGCCTAGTTTTAGTAATAGATAAAATATCTTCTTTGGTGTAAAACTTAAAATGCTTCATCGCAGAAAGTTACATTTTTTTATATAAACCCAACCAATTCATAGGTAGAAATTGAATAATCTAGTAATTTTAATTCAATAAAAAAAGGTAAATTTATAAACCAATTTTATAATTTACCACTTTTAAAATTTCAATTTCTTGTTCGCAAATTGCATCTTCAATTGCTTTACCTTTTGCAATTATTTCAGTTACATAATTTTTATCGTTATAACTACCTGCGTTAATACGCACATTCATAAATGCACCCATAACCGCACTTCGTATACATAAGGCTGCTACACCAGCATCGCTAACACTATTAGGGTTACCTATAGTTGCCATTGCCTGTACAATTGGCATAGCAGCAGCTGCAGTTTGCATTACTTTAAACGGAATTTCAATGGCATTTTTGGTTGCTTCTTGTATTCGGTTAGTTCGTTTTACTTTTTCTTCATCCGTAGTTTTTGGCAAAGCAAATGCTTCCATAATTTTATTAAAGGCAGCCGTATCAGCATCTACTAATTTTATTAATTCATCTTTTACTTGTTGCCCTTTTGAGGCCCAGTTGCTAAATTCTTCCCATCTTTCATCCCATCCTTTTTTATGAGATGATAAATTAGCTACCATTGTGGCTAATGATGCCCCTAGTGCACCAACATAAGCAGCAATAGAACCGCCTCCTGGTGCTGGGCTTTCGCTAGCCGTTTCATCGGCAAAAGCATTTAGTTTCATATTAACCAATTTACTATCGGCTAAATCGGCTAATAAATATTCTATAATTCTTTCCTGCGAATTAAAAGGCGTCAACTCATCTAACCCTAAACTTTTTACTGCTATTTTTATTAACTCGTTTTCACTTACGCCAATACTACGTTGTTGCTTTTGTAAAAAATATTTACCAGCATCTAACATTGCTTTTAGCGGTATTAATCCTACCAACTCACTACCAGTAACCCTTATACCCCTTGCAGTTGCTTTTGCACAACATTCATCAAAGGCAATATGTACAGGTGTTTTATTAATATTAGTAAGGTTGATAGAAATTTGTGCAACACCATATTCATCAATATACCAACCAATAGCTTTTACAAATTTTAAACTCCCAGGTTGATTTATTTTTTGTCCATTTACTTCAATATTTCTGCCTGCTTCACGTATATCAAAGGCAATTGCATTTGCTCGTCTGGTAGATGTGGTATTTAAATTAATATTATACGCTACTAAAAAATTTCTAGCACCAATAACAGTTCCGCCACGTTTTGCATCAAATTCTTGTGGGCCAAAATCGGGTTTCCATTCGGGTAATTTTATTTTTTTAAAAAACCCTTCGTACTCTCCTGCTCGTATTAGAGATAAATTATTTCTTGCAGGGTTAGGCTGTGCAGCTTCGTATAAATAAACAGGAATTTGTAAGTCATCTCCCACTCTTTTGGCTAATTGTTGTGCAAAAACTGCCGTTTCTTCCATAGTAATATTTGCAATAGGAATTAGCGGACAAACATCTGTTGCTCCCATACGAGGATGCTCACCTTTATGTTTGCTCATATCAATTAATTCACCTGCCTTTTTTATGGCTTGATACGCAGCTTCAATAACTTGTGCTGGCTCCCCAACAAAAGTTACCACTGTTCTATTTGTGGCTTTTCCGGGATCAACATTTAATAAGCGTACCCCTTCAATTTTTTCAATTTCGTCTGTTATTTGTTTGATGATGACTATATCATTTCCTTCGGAAAAATTGGGAACACATTCTATTAGTTGCATAAGCTTATTTATGAATTAGTAAAGTTTATAAAATTGTTCTCTAGTTATTTTTTTTATATACATTTCTGGCTTTTCTATATCTCCAACTATATTAGGGCAAGAGCATTTGTAAGAATAGCCGCTATCACCATCTGTTTTAGAAATACTAATTTTTGTAACGGAATTTTTGAACTTTCGCTTTTCTTTACTGTTTGTTAATGTTTGAGTAATTGTATATGTGCAATCATCTATCCAATTTATACTAAACTGAATCCATGTTTTTTTAGTTCTATCATATTCGGATTGGTATTTATTTCTACGTTTGATTAAAATAGTTGTACCAACGGAATCTACATATGTAAAATATCCTTTGTGATAAATTGTACAGTCTTGTGCTACTAAATTTGTATAAGTACAAAATATAAAGGCTAGCAAAAAAAATATTATTTTCATAATTAATTTAAATATATTCTCCAT
>Ga0209550_10007450_pt1 | contig 10126 bp, 13 predicted proteins | sample LauGreSuBDMM15SN_2_FD_187567 | JGI IMG/M metagenome (GOLD analysis project Ga0209550, IMG submission 187567) | Freshwater lake microbial communities from Lake Michigan, USA - Su13.BD.MM15.SN (SPAdes) (version 5) | ecosystem: Environmental > Aquatic > Freshwater > Lake | place: Lake Michigan... | reverse complement strand
ACACATGGCCACCTCTTACACAAATCACCCAGATAAACCTCGGCGCGGAAAAACAGAAACTCGTGCCCACACCTCTAGGAGAATCCGTCGTGGCATTCTGTGTCCGAGAGTTTCCCCAGCTCTTTGCATATGATTTCACCGCCGCTATGGAATCGCGCCTAGACTCCATATCACAAGGCAGAGAACCCTGGAAAGACCTGTGTCGTGGAACATGGGACTCTTACAAGGAGGACCATAAACGTCTCAGCGAGAAATCCTCCGTGCCGTCCAGCTCAGAGAAAGTGAAGGATTTCGGTGGAGGGTTCAAGGCCGTCATGAGTAAAACAGGCCCGATTCTCATCCAAGAATCCGGTCCCGACTCCAAACCCACCTTTTACACATTTCCCCCAGACAAGACAGTTGCCGATATTACCGAGGAAGAAGCGCGTAATTGGATTCAGGAAGAGGCAGAGGCGGCCAATATGGGTCAATTCAATAACAAGCCGATTGTGAAAAAGAAGGGTCCGTATGGAGAGTATCTGGAATGTGATGGCATACGGATTCCTTATAGTGCCGCTGACACGGCAGCAGCAATTATAGAGAAATTCACTGCTAAAGCGGCAACAACATCTTCTTCCGTGCGTGTGGGTGCGTATATCTTTGCTATTGGCCAATATGGCCCGTATATGTATAAGGACGGATTGAAAACGAGGACATTCATAGGCATACCCTCTAACATAAATCCAAAGACTCTCAGTGAATCGGAGGCAGCCGCCTTGTATAAATCAGGACTGGAGGCAAAGAAAAATGCCAAAAGGCGGCAGTGATTAATATATTCTCAAGTAGATGTCTGGCTCGCAGAACTCTTCGCCCCCTCCAGAAAAAGTAGACTTATCTGGAAATCGTATCGCAAAGCCTAATAATGGCTGGACAAGTGAGCAGGAGCAATTGATGGCCGAGTGGGCAGATATTGCCGCTTGTTATCGTTGGATGCACGATAAATATGAGAAACAGGCTACACTAAGCAATTTGTGGATTACTGTTCCTGTGATTGTCTTATCCACTCTTACAGGCTCTGCGAGTTTTGTAATGAACAGTCTTGTGGGGGATAACCCAGAATCTAATAAATACGCCCAGATTGGTATAGGAGGTGTTTCCATTTTTACGGGAATTCTCACGACTCTTGGAAATTTCTTTCGGTATGCACAAAGCTCTGAGGCGAATCGTGTGGCCAGCATATCATGGGGAAAATTCCAACGCCAGATTGCCATTGAATTGGCTCTTCATCCCAATGACCGCATAGATTCCATGGATTTCTTGAAATTCTGTCGCTCTGAGCTTGATAGAATGATTGAACAATCGCCACAGATTCCTGACAATGTCATCGATCAATTTGAGAAAGAATTTGTGAATACACCGAACTTGAAGAAACCTGACATTGCGCACGGAATTGACCACACCAAGATTTTTAAGGATACAGAGGGCCTTATGACGAAAATGGCGGCTGATGCGACTATTATGTTGCAGCAGAAGCGGAAAGTGTGGCACGAGGCGATGATGCCTGACGTGGATAGACATCTAAATAAGAAAATGTCGGATTTGTCTGGGAATTTCAATTTGGTGTTAGAGGAGAAGTTGAGGGCCTTGGAGGAAAAGATAGGTGGGCGTGGAGGAATGCCGCGGGCGCTTGTGCGAGGAACAACGTCCATGCGAAAAACGGAAAGATTAAACGTGACTCTTCCTGGTACAAAGACAGTGTCTCCTTCGCAGCTTATTAGCGCTCTAACAGATCCGCCAGCTGGCCTCACAGTATCACCTTCGGGCACTACGGGCCCTCCTCTTGACAGTGAAGTAGTAATCGCGGTGGCCGATGAGGCAGAAGGAGTTGATTCTGACACAGGGGAGGCAAACGAGTATTCCAAAAAAAGTTGATTTTGCCCGCCGACCGAAATAATTAGTCCAAATTCAAATGCTGTGGCGCTCCAATAACTCTCATCGCGTGTATGGCTGGCTTCAGATTCTCAACGAGTGGAACGCCACTCTTGAGCAGGCTCCCTATGTGGAGACTGTGGTTGAGAATATTCGGGCTGCAACGAATCAGGCGGGCGACCACAGCCCCCGTCTTTCCCAGTTCCTCACATACGTGAATTACGAGCAGGATGCCATGAAGTGGCTCCTCTATGAGTTCATTGCTATTCGCTGGCTGTGGGGGAGCATTCGCCTAGATTACGTGCGCGGCGTTCTGGACGAGATTGATTCTCTCGAGAGCCATTTCCCCGCCTTCCCTGGCTCTCCCACTTGTACGATTCGCCAGTTCGTCCAGTCGAATCTCGACGAGGAGGAGCTTGAGTATGTCCAGATGATGCCTCCCCTGGTTCCCATGACTCCTCTGCGCTCCACCACATACGCCGCCCCCCCTGCTCTGCGCCGCCAGAGCAGCACTCGCGCCGCCGTCGACAACTCTCCCATCTATCCCACTCTCTCTGAGCGCTTCTCCGCCGCTTCTCGTGCTCCTGCCACTCAGGCAACCCACCAGGCAAAGTGCATCCCGCCCATTATGATTCGCGTGATTCGTTCCATGGAGGCTAAGAACAGCGACGACGTCATCAAGATTACCCCCAAGAAGGCCACTGGCGAGAATGGCGAGAAGCTATTTACCATCACCTACAACGACCAGGACTCTTCCGTCAACACCAAGATGAAGAAGATGGACGAGTCCGCTGTCCTGCAGTATCTGAGCAACTTCCTGCGTCTGCTGACCATCGACGAGGAGCCGTTCGAGTCTGTCCAGTTCACCTTCCCCACTCTCCCCACTGTGCTGGTGACGCCTAAGAACCTCACTTCCCAGACCCGTGAGCTCGTCTACGAGACGGTGGAGACGATGGTTGCGAACTGGCCGGTGTGGGCGTAAGAAGCTCAAAGGTTAAATCTACGCGCCCCTTGCGTAAATAAGAAGTATCCAAGGAATCAATAAACTCAGGTTTTTTATTGCTGGTGAGAACGAGAACCAAATGGGGATATAACCCTCTTTGAATCTCGTCCAGCATATGATTCCAACCCGCCTTGTCTCCAATCATTATAGGCATTGACTTATGAGGAGTAATTCCCGCATGGATTTTCTCCAAGGGCGCATCCACCTCGTCCAAACTTAGAATAAGAGGTGACTTCTCATCAGGGTCCGCGTCCCCATACAATCCATATAAGGTATCTCCAGGCTGCCATGGCTTCAACGTATTACAATAACTTCCTTTTACACGACTCGCAAACAGAATTGGAATCATTGATTTCCCAGAGCCAGGTGGTCCATGAATATAGACAACGCAATGTTTATGCTTCATATAATGGTTATACATAGAAGAAATAATCTTCGCCTGCCCTTCCCATGGGTCAATGGAAATGTTTATCTGGCGTTTTATGAAATAGGGGTTACTGTAACTACCGTATCTTTGTAAAAACTGGATAGAGCAAGGAGGTGGCTGGTTTTCCAGCAAGGGTGTAAAAGAGATTACTTTCTCTGTGGCTTTGATTAGGCGCTCAAACGAAGAAGGGGTGGCGATAATCCACACACTATAACTGTTTTCTCCTCTGTCAGACGAGAAGGATTCCATAGAAAGGTGTAGTACATACCAGAAACCAATAGAATATCCGAACCCTTTACCTTCTTCCGTCATATGGCTGCACCAGCCGCCGAGTTTTTTCTGGATTTCTTCGCACAATTCCTTGCGTCCGAGTTTATAAAGGCGAAAGCCGAGGAACTGTGTAAAGAGGAAAAAAGACGACCATGGAATCTTGTTTAGAACCAAGGTCACCAAACCAATCCCTATTCCTTGTATAACAAAAGGAAGAGAGGTTGTATTGCTTATGCTTCCAATGCTAGCCATGCTCATATATAATCTTATCTGGTGTTTAGGACTTTGTCTCGAAGGTAAAGCGAACCCGATGTTTGCGGATTTTTTCCATGAGAAGCTGCGTCTTTGCAAAGGCGGTGGCCTCCTCGTATTTCTTCTTCCAAAACTCAATTTGGTTCTCCTCAAATAAAGACGATTCGTATAGGGTAGTCCATTTTTCTTCCGTATATAACTTGGAATCCACATATGCCTTATGGGCCAGAGAATACCAGTATTCAATATCCTGCTCACACTTCACCCGCAACTCCTCTAACACAGTCAAAGGAATGCTGGAAAAATGTAAGATTTCTCGCCTGGCTTCCAAGTTTAGAGCTCTGCTTCTCCAGAAATCTCGCTCTTCTTTCAAATCCATTGATGGGACTATAGTAGTTGTAGCAACAGGAAATCAAATTTTTATACCCACGAATCGTTAGCACCTGGGCGGGCAGGTGTTTGAGAGCGTTTCACCTTGTTTTTCTGGACTTGCCTGGGAATCAGAGGAGGATAGATGGAAGGCGAAGAAGAGCGCGGTGCGTGACGAAGTAGGCGAATCGGCTCCAGGGCGGGTCCAGAAAATATGTGGTAGCTGTCAAGCGGCATGTCGTCTTGTAGCCTGATACCGGCGTATGAGAGAAACTGCTCTTCCACGGGAATCCCCTCCTTTTGCTGGATTTTCTCTTTCACTTCCTTCACGGTTTTCATGTCTGTAGCTGAGAATTCCACGGTAATCACGCGCTCCTCCATAAAATCCTCAAGATGAACGTTATACTGTACGACCTCCTCTTTATCATCAGTCATCATGAGTTCCAGGTTCGTTTCTTGATTTACCAGGCCCAGCAAGGCAGTGTTCAAATTGTCTAGCTGTGCCTTCAGACCCTCTATGCTGGGCATATCCTTCAGCTTGATGGCCTTGAGAAAGGTGTTGTGGGGGCTTGTGAGGGCGTATATTCTCCGCAGATTCTGCATCGCTTCAAATTCCAGGCGGCTGTCGCCAATGCTTATGATATTTCGTCGCGCCCCATTCTTTCTCTGAAACACTCCCTCGATTTCGTCGATGAAGGCGCTCCGCTTCCAGAAGTTTGGGGAGATGCCAAGGTGCCTGTATTTGCCTTGGGCGGAAATCACACGCACGTCGGCAAGAAGTGGCATAATCGACGGCATTAACAAGGAGCCGCTCAGCGGAACCCAGTCAACCGTGGCATTCGTGATAATCACCACCGTGCCCATGGCCTTCGCCTTGGAAAGAATGTCGTAGACGGTTTCCGTCAGCGGCACAAATGCCTCCACGATGTCCAAAGTGAGTGTTTCTGCCAATGCGCTTGCACGAACATCCTTTTGATGCATCCAGTGAGAAGCCAAGAGGGTGTCATCCCAATCAAAGACAATGGTTGTTTCCTCTTTTGAGAATGTGAGCGCTTCGTCAAGGGAAAGAGGGGGTGGTGATGGGGGCAAGGGAGGCAAAGGAGAAGGCTCTTTGACAAAGAGGACGACTTCGTCAAGGGGCTCAGAATCCCGTTCGCCTCCCGCCAGAACATTTGCCGAAAGTTGCTTTAAAGAAGACGCCATGGCAGAGGGGACAATCTACAATGGCAGGCCGAGTTTTCAATTTTTACCGGGCGTCGTTACTCAATATAACAGTAACAAGCACACGGTGTAAGAGAAGGGTTAATAATATCTTCACACCACTTTACGGCGGCATCGGGTCCGTATGTATCCAGAACTTCTTCTGCCTTGACGCACACCTTCTTTAACACATTCTCAAGTAAAGGGCGCATATTCGTGGGTAAATGTGCTACAGGGATGTGAATGATTGCTTTAGGAAGGTCTGTTGGTACAGATAATGCAGGTGGAGCTAAGGCATTCCGAGAATTTCCAGTTAGGGGACTATCGCTCATTTCTTTGTTGCGAATATACGTATCCACTTTCAGGCGAATCGCCAAAATTTCTTTCCGTATCTCCTCGGCAAATGCCTCAAATGCAGTATCATCGTCCATTCTTTTTTATACAAAAAATTTATCTTTATGCTCCTTTTCTTAGTGGCTACATGGCATACACGCATAGAAGGGCATCCCGTGGGGGCACTTGTCGTCGTGCTTCACGCCCTGGATTGCCTGGAATAGATTCTTGGCGAATCCGTCTTCCGTATCACCTCCAGGCATGGCAGCGGCTGCAGCCATTCCCTCCGCGGCTTTGATGAATGCCTCCTCAATGCTTGTGACCTTAGGAGGGGTGTTCTTCTCAAGAGGCCTCTTGTTACAGAGGCCGCACGTGCAGAAGGCCGCATGAATAGAATCAGGGGGCGGAGAAAACATCATCAATGCCACTTGAGAATTGGGAGTCCTTCCCTGCACGGGGCAGGTGAGCCAGCCACCACACTCACAATACCTGTTGTGCGTGGGATTGAGGGGCGCAAGGATGCGCATCTCTTCCTCCCCCTTCCAGCCATTGTGGGGAACGGTGCATGCGCAGCCTTCATGCCTTTCTACCTGGAACTTGCGTGCCTCAAGCACGGCCGCCACTGCGCCAGAGAGATAAGGCTTTGTCACATACTCGCTCTGAATGCGCCTGGACATCTCCACTGCCCACATGCGACGACACGCCTGGTGCTCTTTATCATCGGGCGGAAGTGGAAGCACAGGGTAAGACACACTTCGCAGTGAGCTCCATGCCTCATACGACGCGACCATATAGGCATCGGCGTACTTGGAATGGTCTGCGGAAGGCTCCAGGAGATGGTTTATTGCGCGAATGGCAGTGTTCTCTGTTTCTTTCAACTGGAAGTAGTTCGACATGTTAGTGGTGGGGGGACTTTCAAGCCAAAGGGCTCACAATTTCAATTTTTACCGTTAAATACGAAAAAGGATATTTCTATCCATATATATGTTTTACACCATTGACCCTGCCTTTTCTAGGACGGCGTTTCGCTGAGAAGCATCGTTCATCTGCGTCTGTAACTTCTGTCGTGCCTTCTCACCCCAAAATCCCCCGCTCATTAAAGTTTTCTTGAGAGTTGTCACCTTGGTGGTTAGAAGGGCTGACTCGGCGGAAACAAGCTCCTTGAAGGCGGAGGCAAGGGCCTGAAGGCGCTGCTCAAGATTCTCTTTTGACTCCATACGAGTTGTTAGGCTCTTCAACTCATCTCGCATTTTATTGAGGATATTGTTATTGTCCTCTGTGGCACGCAGAGTATTTTCACGGAGGGTGCGCGTGTCCTTTACAATCTTGACGGTGTAGGTGGCCAGATGATATTGTACCTGAGCGTAGACCAGAAGAAGAAGCAACAGGACAGAAATCAAATCGTTAGACCAGAGTTCGTAAAAGGGAAACATGGGAGTCATCGTTGTGACTTGTTTTGGTGGGCGTTGCGGTTTCAATTTTTGCTTTTCCCCTGTGGCCTCAGCAGACTTGCTGATTCATGGGGCCAGACAAAGGGCGGCACGTACCCCTTTACAGAAGAAGAACGAGGGAAAAGCTCTTCCTCCTCCTTAATCACAGGAAGCCTCTGCTTTTCGCTTAACCTCTTTGCGAGGACGTCTGACCAAAGTGGCAAGGTATCAAGCTGCTTGTCAAACCACGCCCACCATATCTCCTTATCCCTCTGAGTCTTACACCGTGTAGGCCAGAATGTGCGGCGCTCTGGGTCACATACTCTCCATCCACAGGCGTGATTGGGATGAAAGATTCCGTTATTCATGAAGACGCTCCACCTAGGTATCTTGTCCATTCCCATATTTGACAGTTTAGAGGCCACTGCATCACCCAACTCTTCAATGCTGCTCGGGTCTTCACTGCAAAAGGTCGCCCCACCGCCGCACATATAGCCAGGTCCGCAGCAATTGGAGTGCGATTTCTGTTGAATCCGCCAACCTTTCTCTTCAGTTGCGCCAGCTTCCCCTGACTTCGGTCCGCCGTTCTTTGAGTTGCGTTGGACGGTGAAGTCCTCTGCTTGAATCTCCGCCCAGACGTTGGCTGGAAGCATCCCAAGATGAACACAGATTCTGCTGGGAACAAACTTATCAATGAAGGACATTTGTTGCATTGGAAGTCGTAGGCCTCCCAACTTCACCTTTTACACAAGCAAAAAAATTGAAACCTTGTCTGGCTGTCCAAATAGTCCCCCGCCCCGCACTCACACCATGGAATTCAAACCCCCTTCCAAGGAATGGCGAAATCAGAGGACGGAGATTTGGAACAAGGCGGACCGTGCTCTTTCCACCCTGTCAGCGGAAGGGATGATCGCAGCAGTCGATTGCTTCTCTTACAGTGAAGAACGCGAGCGTCTTGACCCAGAGGGGCAAGATAAGAAAAAGGGCCAAGATGTCCGAATTGTCTGCGCCCTCTACTTCCGAGACACCGATGACGAGGGCAATCCCGCCGGCCTGTGGAGCTGCGACAAGGAGCAAGAGGCAATGCGCGACTCAAGCGGGAACTGTACCTTCTGTGGCGCACACGCCGACAAGCCACATGAAGACCTGGATGCCCTCGGTGCTCTAGGCAAAGCCAAGACCAAAGGCCGTTTCCGCTGTCCTATCAAGGGCTGTGGACACTGGGCGCCCAAGGAGTTCAAGGAGAAAATCTACGGCGGCACCTTTCGCATCGTTTACGGCGGCGATGCAATCTTTGAGGGACCATCTCGTGATATCTTCTATGGACAAGAGGGCATGAAGAACGAGGAGCAGATTGAGTCCATCAAGCGCGTCATCACCGAGGAGTTCAAAGATTTCCAATTCACCGTTTACAAGGACTGAGCATACATCTTTTACACAAAGACCTAAAAAATAAAAATTGATTTCGCGCCCCGCCCCTTGGATAAAGTCCCCAAGCAGAAACAGATGAAGCACTTCAACTCCAACCGTGTCGCCTCCCTCGCCGCCGCCGCCGAGCCCGTCCTGCGCGCAGGACCTGGAATCATGGACCCCGCATTCGTGGATGAGATGCGCCGCCTTGGCCTCCCCCTCCCGCGCCCTGACTTCTGGATGCGCCCAGAGAAGGAGCTGCCCAGCCGCGTGTCTCGCCGCGGTCTGCCCTGCCCCGAGGTGTGGGACACCTACGTGCCCAAGGACGAGAAGGACATGAACGGCTTCATCACCGTGCGGCCCAAGCATCGGCGTCCCGTGCGGCGCGTGGAGCGCGGCTTCGGCCTCCTGCACGACGAGTGAAGAGGGATGTGTAGCAGGGCGTAGATAAATATATAAACAAAAATACCCTTCTGGCTCTGAGCCAAGAGGGAATTTTTGTTAGGCCTATATATCTTCTAGCGAACTTTGACGAGCTCCTCCGCTGCCTCTCGACAGAGTGCCGCCAGCGAGTTACCAGGGATGGAAGGGTCATCTTCAATGACCCTCAGCTGCTCAAGTCGCCCCGAGCGATGGTTTCCTTCCTTGTCGTTGGCGTAAAACGTGAAGTCGTGTTTGATGTAGGTCACCTTCCCCACGAACTGTAAGAATCGTTCGCCAGTCCAAGAATTCCACTCGTAGCATTCCACGGTCACCCCCTTCTTGATGTGTGCATAGCGGAGCCACTGTGCCGCAATTGCATCCTCATGCTTCTTGATGAGCGAGTCCCAGACAGCCCGTTTTTCGTCATCCTCGGGCTCTGGCGTGCGCATCTGAAGAAATGCAGAGCCCTTGCCAGTAAATTCAAACGGCTCTTTCAAGTGGCTGGGGTTAAATATGTAGTCGCCGCTGATAAGGAACTTGGGCGTAGACGACTCGTCAGCCCAGACACCATCCCTCTTACACAAGTATCCCCCCTTTTCCAGGAGGCCCAAGATGAGGATAGAGTATCTGTGACCAAGACTCGTCGTGAGAATCGCGCTGTCGCCTACGTTGAAGGTTTGCATTGGGGGACTATTTCGTATGGCTGCCCAGTGTTTCAATTTTTTCTAGAAAGACATGATGGGCAGCTTATGGATATAGATGTGAATCTCCTTTTCCACATACAAGTATGTCTTGCCAATCAGAGTATTTTCTGGAACATCCACCTCTGAGCACATGGAGCTACCATCTGCCACGCGCCTTTCCTCTTCCAAAGCCTCCTTGTGCTTTTCTTTTGCGGCAGCGGCTGCACAGGCGAAGGATGTATACGCAATTGGATAAGGGACGCCGTTCTCAACAACAACATATACAGCTGAAGACATCTTACTAGGTAACTATTCTGTATATGGACATTCGCTTCAATTTTTCAAAAAAAAGCAGGCCTGTTCCTGCTCCTGCTCCCCCCTTTTGTGTTTTCTTTTTATATCTTTACCCCCCATGCCC
>Ga0209550_10007449_pt1 | contig 10127 bp, 8 predicted proteins | sample LauGreSuBDMM15SN_2_FD_187567 | JGI IMG/M metagenome (GOLD analysis project Ga0209550, IMG submission 187567) | Freshwater lake microbial communities from Lake Michigan, USA - Su13.BD.MM15.SN (SPAdes) (version 5) | ecosystem: Environmental > Aquatic > Freshwater > Lake | place: Lake Michigan, USA... | reverse complement strand
AATATGGCATTACCCTCATAGACTCATATACGAGCCCCTTGTTATAAAGCTCTTTAAAAGCCCATAAAGTTGACTCCATAAAGCTTTTGTCCATCGTTTTATAGGAGTTTTCAAAATCTACCCAACGAGCTTGACGATTAACATATTCTTCCCATTCAGAAGTATATTTCATAACAGATTTCTGACAATGGGCGTTAAATTTATCTATTCCATATTCCATGATCGCAATACGCCCAGAAAATCCTAGCTCCTTTTCTGCTCCCATTTCTGCAGGAAGTCCATGACAATCCCAGCCAAAACGACGCTCTACTTTTTTGCCTCTTATAGTTTGGTATCTGGCATAAGTATCTTTTATAAAACCCGTTAGCAAATGACCATAATGTGGCAATCCATTAGCAAATGGTGGGCCATCATAAAATACAAAATTCTCTGATTTATTACGATTCTCGATAGATTGATGAAAACTATCCTGTTTTTTCCAATAAGCTAAGACTTCTTTCTCTATATCAGAGAAATTTGGGTTGGGATTTATTTCTGGGTATATTTTTTGAGTCATTATTGTTTGCCTTAATACTGTAATCCATAGAGCTATCATTCACACTTAGGTGATTATGGTGCAATCATTTGTCCAAAAAATATACACTATAAGGAATATTTAGTCATCTGATTTTTAATTGGCATTTCAATTGAAAAAAAATTAAGAAAACATCCTCAAAATTGGTATATCTTCAAGCTTTGGTAATTTAAGATATTTAGCACAAGAAACTACTTTATTTAATGAATTGTCTATATATCCATCAATATCAGTTCTATCATCTACATAATGCCTAATTGACATAGTATACACACTAGAAAGTAGGAAGCGTTTGCTATAATAATTCATATCCGTAGATTTATCTCCAGCGGCCCTCCATATCACATCGCTTGTATTCCAGACTGCTTTTGGCCCATCGGAAATATGCTTTAGAGCCAAATAAAATTCTTTTAAACGGATAAGCATTTCCTTGCCGCCTGATATTTCTTTAATCCTATATTTTAACATTGACCCAATATAAGCCGTTGTACTCTCACCTTCTTTTTTGTTACCTATTTTCTTCAACATTCGTTCATCTTCACTGCACTCAAAATATTGCACTATTTCTTCAATATCGGAAAATAGCGTCTTATAATATATTCTATCATTCCATAATTCTTCCGACACATCATACATAACCCTTTCCAGCCAACCTTCTGCGCATACAAGTGGTACTAATTGTTTTATAAAATCTACTCTTTGTTCATTTAAATTTTTCATAATAATACCATCTTTTTTAACTCATAAAGCATATTTAAAGCTTCTTTTGGAGAGAGTTCATCGGGCTTAATATCAGCTAGAGCTTTTTGTAAAATACTTTCTTTAGCAACATCAATCCTAGTATCCTTCGTGCGTAGACATGAATCCATGTCATAATTTTTCTGGATCCCGCCCTGCGCTGGGATTACACCAACATCAAACAAACTATAGTTATTGGTAATTAAATTATCCATATTTTTCTGCTTTGCATCACTCTTTTTTTCAAGAATTTTCAATACTTCATACGCACGTTTTATAACAGATTTAGGTATACCAGCAATCTCAGCAACATGTATGCCATAAGATTTATCAGCTACACCTGGGATGATTTTATGTAGAAATAACACCTCTCCTCTATTTTCTTTTATACTGATAGTATAATTTTTTAAGCAAGCTAATGGACCAGCAAGAGCTGTAAGCTCGTGATAATGAGTTGCGAATAGGCTTCTACATTTTAGTGTATTGTGAATATGCTCAAGACAACCCCAAGCTATAGATACACCATCATATGTAGATGTACCTCTACCAATTTCATCAAGTATAATAAATGAATTTGCGGTAGATTGAGCTAAAATAGTTGCAGTTTCAAGCATCTCTACCATAAAAGTGGATTGTCCACGCGCAATGTCATCAGACGCCCCAATTCTGCTGAACAATCTATCCACCACACCTATTTTTGCGTATGTACTTGGTACAAACGACCCTATCTGAGCCAATATTATTATCAATGCATTTTGCCTTAAAAATGTGCTTTTTCCAGCCATATTAGGCCCTGTGATTAACCATAATCTTTGAGAATTATCTAAATCACAATTATTAGGAATAAAATGCCCCTTTGGAATATTTTGTTCGACAGCAATATGCCTACCTTCATGAATTGTAAAACTTGCATCCTCAATCATTTCAGGCCTAACATAGCCATATTCACGAGCAATATAAGCAAAAGAACAAAAAACATCAAATATACTTAGATTTTGGGCAAGACTCCTTAAAGCTCCGCTAAATTTCATAATATCATCACATAATTTCCAGAATATTTCCTGCTCTAAAATAATGGCTAATTTTTCAGCATTCAGGATGTCCTGCTCGAGAGATTTAAGCCTCTCAGTGGTATATCTTACGGATGACGCTATAGTCTGTTTGTGGATAAATTCACTATCTGTCATTTTATAAAGATTTTTAGGAGTTACTTCAATAAAAACCCCTAGGATGTTATTTTTGCATATTTTAAGGTTATCCACACCAGTTTTTGCTTGATATTCAAGCTTTAGATTCCCTATAATCTCATTATTATTATCAAGCAAATCATATAATTCCTGTAATCGATTATTATAAGATGGTTTGATAAATCTACCACCTACAAGAGAATTTGCAGCATCCTCTTTAATTACATCCTTAATATTACTACTTATTTCATCAAAACCCACCCATGAGTTTGTAATATTTTTTATAGATTCTGGAAGATTTAATATACTAATAATTTCGTGTAGTTTTTTACTAGAATCTATAGAAATCCCAAGCGCGAAAATATCCTGTGGACAGCATCTTTTCATTGAAATACGCATAATAATGCGCTCTATATCAGAAACTTCTCTGAGAATATGTCTGCATTTTTCTGTAATATTTATATTCGACAAAAGAAACTCTACAGCCTCATGACGAGCTTTGATTTGATCCAAAGACGAAAGCGGAGCGTTCAAATAACTGTGCAACAATCTAGCTCCACTCTTAGTAATCGTGTGATTTATTATGGATAAAACACTACCTTTATAACCACCAGATATAGTAGCACTAAGCTCAAGATTACGCCTAGTAGAAACATCCATTATCATAAAATCTGTGCTATTAACAATATGAGGCAAAGAAAGTGTGGGGAGCATATTTTTTTGCGTGATATTCACATATTCTAATATTGCTCCAATAGCTGAAACAGAAGCCTCATCTAAAGAGCCAATCGCACTATATGAATGAATATTATAAAACCTTTCTATAATTTTCTGGCATTTTTGCAGAGCGAAATAACTATCCACTTGCACTGCTAATTTTGCTCTGTGATAGTCCAAATTATGCTTGAGATATTTATCATTCAAATCGCTCTCCGAAACAATAATTTCCTTCGGATTTAGCTTCGCAAGCTCTGCTCCAAAATTCTCAATATTTATCAAAGTTACTTTAAATTCAGCCGTACTCATGTCCAAATAAGCTATTGCTACAGCATTATTTAAACCTTTTATACTCACTAAATAATTGGGGCTATGTTTTTGTAATATAGACTCCTCTGTAATAGTACCTGGTGTAATAATACGCACCACATCTCTTTTTACAATGGCTTTATAACCACGCTTTTTAGCCTCTTCTGGAGACTCTAATTGTTCACAAATTGCAACAATATGACCTTCTTCTACAAGCTTGTGCAAATATGACTCTAAAGCGTGATATGGAACCCCACACATTTGCAAATCATTTTCTCCGTGCTTCCCTCTTTTTGCTAGAGCGAGCCCCAAAACTCTACTTGCTGTTATTGCATCTTCAAAAAATAGCTCGTAAAAATCTCCCATACGAAACAAAATCAAGCTATTTTGATGCTCAAACTTAATATCTAGATATTGCTGCATCATAGGTGTTGCAACATCATAATTATACTTACTTTTAAACTCAGCTAACTCTAACATATTTTAACAATAATTCATCCATTTGAGGTTTTGTAATATTTTCTACTGCAAGTAATTTTATTGACTGCGTGTGGCCCTTTAAAATTTGAAGCTGATTTTGTTTGAGCTTCCATATTTTAGCAAGCATTTTTATTATTGCTAGATTTGCTTTTCCACCTTCAGCTATTTCTCCTATAGTTATTTTTAAAAAAAATCTACCTTCTATATCTACTAATTCCCCAATATTGCTTTCTTTAGAAGCCGCTTTCACTTTGAGATATATTGTAGCCGTTTTACTTGCTTCAGAATAAGAGTAATGCATATTTAAACCCTAGGCTTGATTTTAATTCTACTTCCATCTATAAATAATACAATGGTGTATTACAACAGGATAATATCTATGTTGCGTTTAGCAATATTATTTTTTAGCTTTGTAGCTTATTCTACAATAGCATTTGCTGCTGTGGATAAAGAATTAGCCCAAGCAGCTAAATGTGTCAAATTTTTCCGTTATTATGAAAGAAAACTAAATCTCCCAGAAGACACATTATACTCTATTAGCATTAACGAAACTGGTAGAAAACATTCAAAAAAAAATGTAAAGATCACATGGCCATGGTCTGCAAATGTTGAGGGTGAAAGTTTTTATTTCGAGACACAAAATGAAGCTATAGCTTTTGTAAAAAGACAACTTATGAGTGGCAAAGAAAGTATAGATGTTGGATGTATGCAAGTAAATCTAAAGCATCACCCAGAGGCATTTAATTCTGTTGAGCAAGCATTTAATCCGAAGCATAACATAGAATATGCTGCTAATTTTTTGCGAAAAAAATACGAACTCTTGGGGACATGGAGCAAAGCAATTGCTCATTATCACTCTGCCACAGAACATCTGGGAGAAAAATATAAAAAAAATGTAGTAAAAATTGCTCAAAATATAGATCATTATAAATCTGCCTTTAAAAGAAATAATGAGAAATCTCGTATTGATGAGAATTACACCAAAAAACTTACTTATAAGCAACAGAAACAACCTCAGGCTAATAAGCATAATTTAGCAAATAGGAAAGAAAAGCGTTATAGAAGCAATATGATGATTTATGTTCCAAGTAAAAATCCGCCTAAGCAGCGCACATCATGATATCACTTTATAATCTTTCACATGATATTAACGGAAAGAATTTATTCAGCGCCATTTCTGTGTCCATTTTTCCTTCAGCAATAGTAAAAATCACGGGAAATAATGGGTCCGGCAAAACAACTTTGCTTAGAATTTTAGCTGGGATACAAACTCAAAAATCTGGGACTATTTTTACAAATATAGATGAAGTAGCTTATATAGGGCATAATATAGCAATTAAAGATGATTTGACGGTACTTGAACACCTAGAATTTTGGGCCAATATTACTGGCGACGAACTAATGATTCCAGCCGCTATAAGATATATGAAAATAGAAGATATTATAGATGACTATTGTTATAGCTTATCTGCAGGAAATAAACAAAAAGTTGCTATCACAAGGCTTTTAGTATCTAAAGCAAAAATTTGGATTTTAGATGAAGTAGATGCCTCATTGGATTCTATAAACATCAAGCTTTTAAAGGGTCTAATAGAAGCTAAAACTAGTAATGGGGGTATTGTAATCTACAGCTCTCATACGGAACAATTACCATATTCTTTTGCTATAGAAATAGGATGATAGATTGAAAATATTATACAAATTACTTAAATTCGAGCTACTTGTATATAATCGTAGCTATCATCTAATTCGCAATAACATATATGCATTACTACTATCTTCGGTAGTGTTCTCCATTGCAATGCCAGGTGACGTCATGACTAACTATATCAAAATGCTAATGTGCTTTTGGGGGGTGGTTTTTTCTTCTTTGACTATACCACATTATCTTATAAAAAGTGACTTACAAGACGGTTTTTTAGAAACCTTACTTTGCTCCGCCTCTCCTATCAAAATAGTTGTTTCTAAATATTTGGCGTTAACGCTTAGTCTAATAATCAGCATGTTAATTTCGATCGGTTTTATGGTGTTGTTTTTTTCTTTTTCTAATAAAGAAACATTATATTTGTTACTCCTAATGACTCTCGCCATTTTGCAAATCGCTGCTTTTATCTTGCTTGGAAATATTGTTCATTCCTATTTCAGAAGCAATACTAACTTATTAATAGCGCTAATCTTACCTCTCGTAATTCCCACTCTTATTATAGGCGCTAGCGCTTTAGAAACATTACGCTTTGATTTTGTTATGATATTGTTAGGAATAGACATGGTTACAATACCAACGACATTTTTTCTATCTTCTTATTTACTTAGCAATCTATATGATTTTTAGAAAATGGAGTCTATGCGGATAATGACTCCGCAGCTTTTATTTTAACCTGGCATATTTCTTATTTTTGCTGTACTATATGCCTTTAAAAATCACACATAAATATGACTACAGATGTATCCCTTATAAGAAATTTTGCAATTATTGCACATATTGATCACGGAAAATCTACTCTTGCTGATCGTTTGATAGAATTTTGCGGCGCAATTGAAAAACGCAAAATGAAAGAGCAGTTACTTGATTCTATGGATATAGAAAGAGAACGTGGGATAACTATTAAAGCTCAAACAGTACGTCTAATATATAAAGCACGTAATAAAAAAATATATCAGTTAAATTTGATAGACACTCCAGGGCATGTGGATTTCGCCTATGAAGTAAGTAGATCGCTTGCAGCATGCGAGGGGTCTTTACTAGTAGTAGATGCGAGCCAAGGTGTGGAGGCTCAAACGCTTGCAAACGTATATCAAGCAATAGAAAATAATCACGAAATAGTGCCAGTTTTAAACAAAATAGACCTACCTGCCGCAGAGCCTGATAGGATAAAACAACAGATAGAAGATGTAATCGGATTAGATGCGTCTGAAGCACTTTTGATTTCTGCAAAAAGCGGTATAGGAATAGAGGAAACATTAGAAGCAATCATTACAAAATTACCAGCTCCAAAAGGCAACCCCGAAGCTCCTTTGAAAGCTTTACTTGTCGATAGTTGGTATGATGCATATCTAGGTGTCATTATATTAGTGCGTGTAATTGATGGCTCTTTGAAAAAAAGCATGAAGATAAAAATGATAGCAGCTAATGCTATACATTCCGTTGATAATGTAGGATTTTTCACACCAGAAAAAAACATGTGCGAAGCTTTAGGGCCAGGCGAAGTAGGTTTTTTTACAGCTTCAATAAAGCAAGTGGCCGATTGTAAGGTTGGGGATACTATAACCGAAGAAAAAAACCCCTGCACAGAATCCTTACCAGGCTTTAAACCCAACCTACCCGTAGTATTTTGTGGGTTATATCCAGCTGACGCATCCCAATTCGAAAACTTAAAGGATTCCCTGGCAAAATTAAGGCTAAATGACGCGAGTTTTGAGTTTGAAGCAGAAACTTCTAGCGCTCTAGGTTTTGGTTTTCGTTGCGGGTTTTTGGGTTTACTCCATTTAGAGATTATTCAGGAAAGGCTAGAGCGTGAGTTTGATCTAGATATGATCACTACTGCACCTAGTGTAATATACAAAGTGCATATGAATAATGGTGATATGCTGGAAGTGCATAACCCAGCAGATTTGCCAGAAGTGCAGTATATCTCAAGCATGGAAGAACCTTGGGTTAAAGCAACAATCTTTGTACCAGATGCGTATTTGGGCTCTATCCTATCTCTATGCACTGATAAACGAGGAATACAGCTAGATCTTACTTATGTAGGAAACAGGGCTATGGTAGTTTACAGATTTCCTTTAAATGAAATAGTATTCGACTTTTATGACAGGCTAAAATCATGCTCTAAAGGATATGCAAGTTTCGATTGGCATATGGATGGTTATGAGCTTAGCGATTTAGTCAAATTGACAATTTTGGTAAATGGAGAAATAGTGGATGCATTATCCACAATAGTGCATAAATCAAGATCAGATTATAGAGGGAGAGAATTATGCGCTCGTCTTAAAGATTTAATACCAAGGCAAATGTTCCAAATTGCTATACAAGCAGCGATAGGTGGAAGAATCATAGCTCGAGAAACAGTAAAAGCTTTAAGAAAAGACGTACTTGCCAAATGTTATGGTGGAGATATTTCGCGCAAAAGAAAATTATTAGATAAACAAAAAGCTGGTAAAAAGAAGATGCGTAATATAGGCAATGTTGAAATACCTCAATCAGCCTTTATTGCAGCATTGAAATTAGGAAATGATGAGTAATCAATTTGAAAAATTTATAGAGTTTCTTAGAGAATACAAAGCAAGTACTAGAGCTATATACCTGCTTATAATAGCGGCTTTGGTTTCATCTGGGATGACATATTATGTAATTACTGACGAAACAAAAGCTATAGGACCCGACCCTTCTGCCGTCATAAAACTCGTTCTACTGGATCTGATAATTCTATTAGCTCTTGTAGTCTTGATAACACGCAAAATTTTTAAAAACTTAGTATATAAAGTCAACGATAAAGCTGGGGGAAGGCTCAGAAATCGTATAATAGTTATGTTCTCTTTAGTAGCAGCAATTCCTACAATCATAATTTCTATTTTTTCAGCTTATTTTTTCAATTTCGGCCTACAATCTTGGTTCAATCAAAGACTTGAAAATATGCTTCATTACTCTGTAAGTTTATCTGACGCATATATTTCTGAATATACTCTACAGATGAAACGGACTTCACTCTCTGTAGCAGAAGATTTAGGCGATATGTATTATGATTTAGTGCATACACCTAATTTATTCAACAAAGTACTGAATGCACAAGCAGAAATTCGCTCTTTGGATGAAGCAATGGTATTTCAAAGAGGCAGCAAAGGAGTTCTTGCTCAAACTTCTATGAGTTTTTCATTAGCTTTTTTATATATCCCAGCTCATCTTTTTTCATTAGCAGATGAGGGTGAGGTTGTAGAAATAAAATCCGATCCTAGCAGAATAAGAATGCTCATTAAGCTTAGAGAATATAATGATACATATCTTCTTATAGGTAGAATGATAGATCAAAAATTGGTAGATTATATCAATAAAATTGGCTATGCAGTGAAGGATTATGAAAAGCTAAATTCCAACTTAACATCTCTACAAATACAATTTTCTATAGCCTTTATAGCCGTGGCTATGCTTCTTCTTGTAATTGCCATAGGTGGCGGTATGGTATTTGCTGGACAGATCATTGGGCCTATACGTAGGCTCCTTATTGCCACAGAAAAATTACAAATAGGAGATCTTTCTGTGCAGGTAGCCGAAGGTCATAAGGATGATGAATTATCGATTTTATCCTCTGCTTTTAACAAAATGGTGCAGCAATTAGATAGGCAACAAAAAGACCTTATGGTAGCACAAAGAGCTCTTGCGTGGTCAGATGTAGCTAGAATGGTTGCTCATGAAATTAAAAACCCTCTAACTCCTATACAGCTTGCTTCAAGTAGATTGCAACAAAAATTTGAACCAGAAGTAGTAGATAAGGAAGCTTTCAATAAATATATACAAACAATATTGCGTCATACTCGCGATATAGGCACTATATTGAATGAATTTGTTAATTTTGCAAAAATGCCTTCACCTAATCTAATTCGCACCGATCTTGTTACATTGCTGCGTGATTTAGTTGAATCTAGAAGTATGATTAATGACAAAAACATATATCAATTTAGCACTGAATTACCATTTTTAGAATTTGTATGCGACCCTACGCAAATGCATCAAGTCATCTTGAACCTACTCAAGAACGCTGAGGAGTCGATAGAAGACGCAAAAAAAGAGGGAAAAATAGAAGTCTCGCTTTACAAAATCAAGGATCAGGTTATTATCGTGGTTGTTGACAATGGCAACGGATTCCCTCTGGACATTATAAATAAAGCTACTGAGCCTTATTTTACAACAAGAGTTAAAGGCACAGGATTGGGTCTTGCTATTGTACAAAAAATTGTGTCAGACCATCGCGGTACTATTACTATTTCCAACTTACCTAACGGTGGCGCTGAAGTGAAGATGGTATTTGACTACGCCTGATTAAAGATTATTAATAAAAATCTTAGTTTCTGTTAACAAAACGGGGGATTTTTAAAACTAATGAACAAAAATGATTTTGGGTGTTGAT
>Ga0209550_10007448_pt1 | contig 10127 bp, 7 predicted proteins | sample LauGreSuBDMM15SN_2_FD_187567 | JGI IMG/M metagenome (GOLD analysis project Ga0209550, IMG submission 187567) | Freshwater lake microbial communities from Lake Michigan, USA - Su13.BD.MM15.SN (SPAdes) (version 5) | ecosystem: Environmental > Aquatic > Freshwater > Lake | place: Lake Michigan, USA... | reverse complement strand
CTTTAAGAATGTATTCTCCGTCCAAATAAAAGTTTTTATATCTTAGTTTTGCACGTCCCCCATAAGCGCCAACATTTTCTGGCAATATTAGTGCATCATCGTCATCTGCTTGATATTTACTTACAAAAGAGGCGCCTAGCACAACATCTAAAGGCCACTTCTCTAATTTTTTAAAGGTCTCATTTAAATGAATTTCTCCATCAAAACCTCTGACGATTCCTTCTCCGTGAACAATTGCGCCTTTTTGAAAAGACAAGCGCTGATAACCATATACTCCTTTCAAGACGACCCCTTTTGCCGGGCGGATAATTACGCGTGCTCCATCCATTAAATTATCATACCCCAAAGACCTATCTTCATAAGCACGGAAAGAAAGTCCGCTTCCAAATTGCTCGTAAAAGGAGCCTAGGGTAACATCAATAAAATCATTTGAATAGCCAATATACCGCATTCCGATACCCGTTCCATCGAATCTATTTGGGTATCCTTGAATTCTTGGCAAATACGATTCTGCACGCATGCCGGCCTTAAATCCCCCATTGGTGTAAAACAAATTCATGTAAGAATTCAATAATCCTTTGGATGGTGGCTGATTTGCGCCTATTATACTATCAGGATTTAAATATTGAAATGTAGTTTCAATGTTTCCTGTAAAATTTCCTTGACTAAATAAGAAGGTCGGCAAAAGAAACAATGCGGATAAAATGACCGTTTTTAACATAAAGGGCATTATTTATTTGTCAGTTTTTTTATTTCGGCATATAGTTTTTCTTCATCTCCCGGAGCGTAATTATTATGAGAATACACTATGTTTCCTGATTGATCAACCAAGAATGTATGAGGAACATTATTAACACCCATCGCACGTTTAAAGTCACCGTTTGGATCCATTAATACTAAAAAATCCCATGCTTTTCCATTTACATATACCGGCACTTGACTCTTTGTTTTCTCATCGTCGATAGAAACGGCTACTAAGTTAACCCCTGTTTCCTCTTGCCAAGTTTCATAAATATCATTTATAGCATTTAGTTCTTTCTTACATGGAGCACACCAAGTTGCCCAAAAACTAATAACAACTGGTCCGGTGAATCCAAGGCTTGAAGTGTTAACTGCCTTGCCCCCCATATCTTTCAAATTTACTGATGGGAGCTGCTTCGTGTCAATGCCTTCTATGGTTTGAAGGTATGCAACCGTTGGTAATACTAGAATGTTAATTATAAAAAATAGTTTCTTAATCATTTATGTGCTTTTTGCCGTTATAGTCAATAATCTTGCCGATTCAAATATACATGAAGTAAATTAAATAATTGTCTTCCTGTTATATTTTGCGCAAAATTGCATTATATTTGTTTTTAACATATCTTTGAAAGATGAAAAAATTAGTACTATTCTTATTTCTTTCCTTAATCGGTGGGCTTAGCGCTCAAGACGGAATAAGCATAATGATCGACGGCCAAGCAACAGAGCTTTCGGGAGGAGTTTATACTGTCGTTGCAACATCTAACCTAAGCTTTGATGTTCCTTTTGATGTATTCAACACCACGGGCCAAGCCCATCAATGGCGAGTTACTAGAAAGAAAATTTCAGTTGGTGCTGGATGGACGGATGGATTATGTTGGGGTCATGGAACCGATCCTTTTGGTGGCACCTGTTTTTCATCAGGACAAATGAACACTAATCCTTGGACAACTCCAGGTAGCGTTGGCGTATTATTTACAATAAACGATGGTGAATATGGAAAGATGAAGGCGTCTATAGATCCAGAAGACTTAAATTCAGTAACATCTCATTATAGGTATTATATTTCAGACGATGGGATTAACTATGCTGACTCTGTTGATTTAGTTGTAGAATTTACTGCTGCAATTAAACCAGTAAAAGAACCTGTCAGTGTTACAATTGTTCCTAATCCAGCATCGGATTATATTAATATTACACTAAACGGAGCCGAAACTGTCACTATGAAAATGGTAGATGTGCTAGGTAATTTAATATTGAAAGAGACCGTCTCCTCTAACAAAAAAATAGATGTTACTGATATAAAAAGTGGCGTTTATATAATTAGTTTCGAAGGGGCTGGTGTAAAATCTTTTAATAGAAAAGTAATAATTCGACACTAATATTTTCTTTAATTAGGCATCTTCGCTATACATAAACTAATGCCTAAAAAATTCTTTAAGAAAAAACAAAACACTGGATCACCCAAAGGATTAACACCAACCATAATGAAGGTGTTTGAAAAAAACCTTGGGGTAGAATTCACCCACAAAGACATTTGCACAAGGATTGATGCTAATAATCCCGCTTTAAGGCAACAAGTCTTTGATACCCTTACACAATTAGCCAAGAGAAATGTAATAAAACAAACAAGTCATGTTAGTTTTAAATTAGAGGAGGATAAAAACACCTTTGAGGGCCGAATTGAATTAACACAGAGGGGAAGTGGATTCATCGTAATGCCAGGCGAAACAAAAGATGTTTTCGTTTCTCCCAATAATATAGGTCAAGCCATGCATAACGACATGGTGAAGGTTCGTTTAATAAATATTGGGAAAGGACGCCCCGAAGGAGTTGTAATAAAAATTATTGAACGAGACAAAACTCAATTTGTCGGAACCATCCAAATAAAAGGCGGGAATGTTCTCTTGATTCCTGATAATCCCCGAGCCGGCGTACAAATAAAGATTGTTGATAATAAGTTAAACGGTGCCACAAATGGCGTTAAGGCATTGGTGAAAATTACGGTTTGGCCACAGAGCGCTGAAATGCCATTTGGAGAGGTTGTCGCTGTATTGGGTTTTCCTGGATCAAATGATGTGGAAATGCTTTCCATATTGTATAATCAAGGCATAGACCCTGTATTTCCACCTGAAGTATTAGATGAAGCAGAATATGTCAGCATTGACCTTGACGAAGCCGAAATAGCAAAAAGGAGAGATTTTAGGAAAGTATTAACTTTTACAATTGATCCCTTTGACGCGAAAGATTTTGATGATGCAATCTCCTATAAGACCCTTGATAATGGTCGATTTGAACTAGGCGTACATATTGCTGATGTTAGTCATTACGTTAGACCTGGCAGTAACATGGATAAAGAAGCTCTCAAACGCTCCAACTCGGTTTATTTAGTAGATAGAGTTATTCCTATGCTTCCCGAACAACTTTCAAACATTGCTTGTTCACTTCGTCCCCACGAAGATAAATATAGTTTTTCTGCTGTCTTTGAATTGGACTCCAAAGGAGAAGTATTAGAAGAATGGTTTGGAAAAACTGTTATTCATTCAGATAGAAGATATAGCTACGAGGAGGCACAAGAAATAATTGAGGGGAAAGAAGATGAGTTCCAAGTTGAAATAAGGGAAATTGACCGTGTAGCAAAAATTTTAAGAAGTGCTCGATTGGCTAATGGAGCATTAAACATCGAATCGGAAGAAATGCGATTTAAATTAGATGTAAAGGGCAATCCCGTAGAAACAATTATTAAAACATCAAAAGATGCGCATAAATTAATTGAAGAATTTATGTTATTGGCGAACAAACGAGTATCCATGTTTTTATCTAAGCCCAACAGTAACAAAGATCTCATCCCTATGATTTACCGAGTTCATGACAAACCAGACCCGGAAAAAATTGGCTTTTTAAAGTTGTTTTTAGAAAAGTTTGGACACGAACTTGCATATCAAAGCCTTGAAAAAATTGCACTAAACATTAACGCTTTATTGAAAGATATTCGTAAAGAGAATGAATTTCCACTCGTTCAATCGATGGTTATCCGCTCTATGTCTAAAGCAACGTATGAGACCCAAAATATAGGTCATTTTGGTTTAGCATTTACCCATTATTCGCATTTCACGTCGCCCATTAGGCGGTATGCCGATCTTATCGTTCATCGAATACTTGAGACACAATTGGCGAAAAGACCTCATCAATATGGCCAAACACTTGACGATGTATGTAAGCTTATTTCCCGCAACGAACGCAAAGCAGCAGAGGCAGAAAGAGAATCGGGAAAGTATTTTCAAACATTGTTTGTTCAAGATAAAATCGGGGAGGAATTTGATGGCTTCATTTCGGGTATTGCAGAACATGGTCTTTATGTCAAAATGATTGAAAACAATTGTGAAGGCATGGTCGCTCTACAAGGAATTCCTGGTGATCGTTACTTTTTTGACGCTGAAAAATTTCGCGTTATTGGCTCAAAAAACAAAAAAGAATTCAATTTTGGAGATTTGGTAAAAGTGCGCATTTACGAGGTTAGCACAAAGAAAAGACAAATAGATTTAGAATTAGTTCTATAATTACGGTGTAAAAGCATCGCCGGCAGCAAGCTGCCTCATTTCCCTTCCTTTACGGAACATTTTTTTCACAACAACTTTGTGGTTCGCATTATATACCAAAAAGAGGCCGTCTTTTAATCCGTTTTTATAGTGAATTTCATTCATAATGTCTCCACTACGACCGTATTGCATACAAACACCATGTAGCTTTCCCTTTTTATAGTGAGAAACTACTGCCGGCATTACTCCGCCAGGATGGTAGTTTATCCATGCACCTGTTTTAATTCCATTTTTATATTTGCCCGTTTCTTTTATTTCATAATCCAATTGAGAATACGCTTTAAACTTTCCATGCTGCACACTCTGTATCGTCTTCATTCCCATTATTACGACATCATTGTTCCTGTTTTTTATTGTTTTTAATTTATAATTTGTCTCTTCTTTAATTTTTCCGTTGTTATAAAACTCTTTCCAAAGGCCTGTTTTTTGGCCGCTTTTATAATCTCCCTCTAACGATTTACTCCCTGTTGGAGTAAAAGAAAGCCACGCTCCATCTAGACGTCCAGCATCGAAAGAAGATTGGTTTTTAATTCTACCATTTTCCCAAAACACACGCCACAGACCCGTTTCTTTTCCTCGGTTATACTCCCCCTCCATTAGTAAGGTGCCATCTTCATACCAAGTTTTCCATTTACCTTCTTTTAAATCATTAGAGAAATCGCCCTGTCGGTAAAGCGTGCTGTCTTTATAAAAATAACTCCATTCTCCGCTTCTTAAGCCCTTCTTGTAATTAGCTAAATAAGAGATTTCTCCGCTAGAATAATAGTATTCCCAAGCGCCCTCTTGCAAATTATTTTCAAAAGCCCCTTTCATTTCTACTCCTTTATTCTCGGGCAAATTCCATGTCCACTGTCCATTTTTCATACCGTCCAAATAATTTCCTGCTGTATTTATTTGACCGTCTGTGTAGTAAACTATATATTCTCCATGTAGTGAATCTAAATGATAATTAATCTTCTTGTCTAAAAAACCTTCTTCACCGTAAAAAGACCAACACCCCTCTTTCTTTCCCTTATCAAATTCACCGTCGATGGAAACACGCCCATTAGCTAACCTTTCTTCGAAAGGGCCTGTTTTTAAGCCATTTATAAACTGGTATTTCTCTTTTATTGCCCCCGTTGAATAGTATGTGCTTATGTGGCCATTTCCTTTCGTGATCGTTTGTAAATGATTTTTACTATTATCCCAATAAGAAATTGTATAAACGGTGTCAACAACAATACTGTCAATTGATTTTGTCTTTCCGTCTTCATAATAGTAGGACCAATTCCCAATTGGACTGCCAAGAGAAAAGGCTCCAGCGGTTTTAAGGTTTTTATTACTATACCATTCTTTGAAAGAGCTATCGGGGACGTTAAAGGAATAGTAGGTTAACTGCTTGATGGACTTATCGGGAAAATAGTTCGTTTGTTTTCCATGAATCCTATCTCTAAAATAATAGCGTTCCTCCTCCAAAACACCTTTAACAGAATAAAAAAGCCATTTTCCATGTTTTTCGGTGCTAATCGTGCCGCGATCATCAACATAAAAGGATCCGGAAGAATGGATAAATTTTTTATTGGCATCCCAAAAAACCTTTGTTTTTTCAGACAAGTTTTCTGGTGGTATTTTCTGGGAGTAAATGCAAGTAGAAAACAAAAATAAAAAATAAAAAAAGGGGATTCTTATCATGCAATTATATAAATGAGTCGGTTAAATTTCGTTACGGTTTATCAACAAACTGCTTGAGTATTAAAAAAACGCCTATTACCGTAAAAATAATGCCGATTAAGCGGTTTAATGCCAAGAGTAGGGCGCCTGTAACAAGCGGCCTGAGTTTTTTAGCACCCAAAATTTTCAACACATCCATGGCAAAATAGGTCAACAACACCAATGAAACAAAAATAATGAGTTGACCGGGATGATCTTTATCTGTTATCTGATTTCCCTGTGCTATGATTCCTATCCAATAGAACAGGACTGCTGGATTTGCAAAATTCAACATAAAACCTTTGATTCCCAACACTAAAGAGTCAGAGTTTTTACTTGTTATAGATTTGCTTTTGGGACTTACTTCATTTTTTGACTTAGAAAACAAGGTGTAAATACCATAACCAACAAATAAAACTCCGCCTATTATTCCAAGAATAAAATTATTGTTCGATGCGTCATTTGTAAAGCCTTTTATTTGGGCGGCAAAAATAAATGCGAATAGAATGTATATGACATCACTAATAAAAACCCCTAAATCCAAAAAAAGAGAGGCCCTAACCCCCTTAGTAATACTTGTTTCCAATAAAATAAAAAACACTGGGCCCACCATCACGCTTAGCAAAAACCCAATACCTATCGCTTGAAAAATATAATCCATCGGAACAAAAATATAAATTCATTTCACGGATTCCGCTTTTTTTTTCTAAGTCTTTTCAAAAATCTATTAAGTTCCTTACTTTTGTATAGAAATTTGACCCCTATGAAAACAATAATAGCAAACGAAAAACTAAACAGTATCATTTCTTTGGTAGAGAAAAAAGGCCTTGATAACGTTAAAATTATAGCTGAATTAAAAGCACTTCGTGGCCATGCGCTAACGGAAAAAGACCCATTAGTTGTAAAGGTGTTGCGTTTAACATATGAGTTTTTGACAGAAAACGAAGCCTTTGATGTGAAGGCACAATATGAAGAAGATGAGGAGGGTAATGAATATCCTATTGAGCTTGACGATAAAGAAAATTTATTGTATTTGCTTAACCTATTAAAAAATGCAGAGCATAAGGTTAATAGGGAAGAACTCAAAGATTACCGCAACAGTTTAAAATCGGAATTATATTAATATTAATAAGCAACTCTTATTGTAAAGATTGCGTCAAGAGAATATAGTGTAAGACAAAAACGTTTGTCTTTACATAGTTTTAGTTAACTTGCAGTAGCCTGAAAAAAGAACAAGTAAATTGGTTTTTTTTCAGGCTTTTTTTATTTCCCCCTATTTTATTAGCAGTAATTACAATATTTTGCTGCGTCATTATGTATAAAGGGAAGCTCTAAATCATAGGTTTCTGAAATCACTTCTTGTAGAAGTTCCAGAAAGACAGCTTGCAGCTCTTCTTTGGTGCCATTTTTATTTGTCAACTCTTGGGTATACCCCTTACTTGTAATTAAGGAAAAAACACATGCTTCATTTGCTTCCAATTTATATTTCTCCTTGAAAAGCATGCAATAAAGTATTAGTTGCAGGGTATGTTTTGCTTCGGAGAATGACGCTTTAATTCCAGCGGGTTTTAAATTAAACGCGAGGTCTTTGGGTTCTATCTTACCTGTTTTGTAATCTAAAATCCGGTACTTATCGCCTACTCGATCAATTCGGTCAATGTAGCCTTTTAAATTAATTTGTTTTACTTCTGCACCAATTACAACAGGAATTGTTAGTGACATCAGGGCTTCTACTTGCTCAATATACAATGGCTCATCTAAGGTTTGGATGTATTCTTTTTCTGACAATAATGTTTTTAATACAATTTCATTCGCCATTTCGAAACTAAGCAGGTTTTTTCCGGTGGAAAACAACGTTGAATCATTATGAAACCGTTCCATAAATTCCGCTCTTAATATCGCAGGAAAATCGATTATCATTTTATCTACATCGGAAATCGTTAACGCTTTAGGTGGTGGAGTGATAAATTGTGCGTCCTTATCGCGTTGTGCAAAAGGGGTGAATAATTTTTCTAAGGTGCTGTGAATAAATGTCCCAAAATCACTGCTCTCAACATCTTCCATTACTGTTTGTTCCTCCCCAAATTCCACGATATATCGGTAATAAAAATCCAAGGGGCAGGTGAGGTATTTATTTATTGCTGAAGCGGATATAGGCTTTGAAAAATAGGCGTCTAATTGTTCTATTATTTGAGGTTTCTTTTGTATTAAATTCGCATTTACATCATCCTCGGAAGAAAACGAGGTTAAATAGAAACTTTTATTAAGAATGGCTTTGGGATTTAGCCGCACCAATTCTAATTCTAATTGTTTTAAGTAGCGACTTGGCTCGGCCGCATTAATTTGATCCCCTATCGTGGTATAAGTAAGTGTTAATTCTTCACAGTAATGAAGTAAGCGGTAAAAATGCTGCGCAAAAATCCCCTGTTTGTGTCTCATTGTTGGCAAACCAAGGCCTTTCCTTAAGTCCATCGGAATTATCGTGTTCATCGCATTGGTAGGAGGAAGGTTCCCTTCGTTCATCCCCAGGATAATTATGCGTTTAAAATCCAGTAGCCTTGTTTCTAAAAGACCCATTATTTGCAAACCATCAATCGGGTTGCCATGAAATGCAATGCTTTTGGAATGCCAATGCTGATTAAATAATAATTTAAATGTCCGTAAGCTCAAATCAGGCAGTCCCTCAGATACGATTGACTGAAATTCTAAGAGTGATTGATCAAAGACGAATACAATGTTCCTTTCGAAATCATTTTGCAGCGGTAATTTACCAAGAATAAGTGCATTTATTTTGCGGATACTGCTTATTGCTCTGTTCCAATCTTTTTCCCAATCATCTAATAAGCAGCTTAAAAAACCGCGTATTTCTTCGTTTATTTTTAAACTTGATAGGTTTTGGAAAACTTTGTTATAACGAATTGTATCTTGTTCAATGGCGGTAAATTGTCTCTGTTCAGACTCGCTTAACCACGAATTAAACAGAACATGATTGATAATTCGTTGTAAATCTTTATAATAAATCGCTTTTGTTTTAAACCTGTTTTTGTTTTCTTGAATATCGAAGATTATTTCCAGCCAAGATTTTATCGGGGTTTGATTTAATGGTAAACCCAAGGTTATATTCGCCTTATCAATTGATGCGGGTATATTTTTTATTAAGGCGCTGATTAATGTCTCGTCTGCTAACAGCACCAATGTGTCGTCTAAGTCATTTTTAGAAAGCTTTTCTAACTCAGTAGATGCCACCTTCACTTGCCCTGTAAGTTGAGCGCACTGAACAATTGAAATGTTCATTTCTTTCGTTGCCATATTGTCCCCTATCCTTTGGGCCTTGCCAATGTTTAATGTCGCTAAATTTTTTCGTTGAAACTCTCCGGCTTCATGTTGCTTGTTTGAAAAATAATACTGGTCAGAATCTAAATAGAAAGCGCCTTTTTTAGCATTGAGTACATTGTTAATGATTTGTAATTCGGCCGTTGATAGGGCATTAAATCCGGCGAATAAATAAAAGGCCTTGGCGTCTTGTTCAAACAAGATATTGGTGTTTTCGGCTAGTTTTTTATACGCCATGCCAGCGCTTATTCTGTCTTTATTTGCGAGAATTAACTGTAATTCGCTATATAATTCTGGAAGGACATCCCAAAAAACCATAAATTTCTTTTGTGCCTCGGTTAGTTCTTTTCCTTCTAAATTCCAACTTTCTAATTCCTTAATCGACTTTAAGTTTTTAAAGACCTGGGTTGGATTTAATAAATACCTTTCTATTTCTTCGAAATCATTTAGTAGCATTGGTCCCCATGACAAGAAATCCTCAAAGGATTGGTGTTCTTTAATTTCAATGTTTTCATAGGCATTAAAAAGTGATAGTAGGAGCCTGGATGGGTCTATTATCGGTTTCGGTGCGTACGCCTTTACTAACTCATTAATGGTGATCATTTTGGGTGCAAAAATTGGCTTATTATATTCCATAGACAATTCTGCCATAAGGTATTTAGAAGCGCGCTCCGATGGTAAAACGATCACTAAGTGCTTATTTAACCAATCATTCGTTTTAATTTCTTTTGCCAAAAAAGTGGTGAATTTCATGCGCTATGATTT